>Ga0080064_1000182_pt1 | contig 188793 bp, 187 predicted proteins | sample Subgrocontami54m_FD_69260 | JGI IMG/M metagenome (GOLD analysis project Ga0080064, IMG submission 69260) | Subsurface groundwater microbial communities from S. Glens Falls, New York, USA - GMW46 contaminated, 5.4 m (SPADES assembly) (version 2) ...
GAGGCGCTTCGTCAGGGCCAGGCCGAGGCCGGTCCCCCGATAGCGCTTCGTGCGGACGGGCTCGAGCTGCGTGAGCGGTCGGAAGAGCTTCGGAAGGTCCTCGGCCTTGATCCCGATCCCCATGTCCCTCACGGCGATCTCCGCGCACTCGTCGCCGTCAGTTGGTCGAGCCGAATCGACCAGTTGACCGATTGACCATTTGACGCGTCGTGCCGTCACCGTGATGTGCCCCCCTTCCGGCGTGAACTTGACGGCGTTCGAGAGGAGATTGTAGAGGATCTGTTTGAGCCGGACGGGATCGGCGTTGAGCATCCCGACAGTTGCGTCCACGTGCAAATCGAGCGTGAGGCCCTGGCCATCGGCCTCCGAACGGAGGTCGCGCAGAATGGACTCGAGGACGTCTAGCGCGAAGAGGTACCGGACACCTTTTAGCCTTCAAGTGCTTGGATTTCCGGAGGCGCGGGAACGAATCATCGCCGCCCCCGGCGAGGGACATGCCTGGCCACGACGGCCGCGCTGCCTATGGCGCACCGCGCATCCAGCGCGAATCGCGAGCATCGCTGGGGGGCGCGTGGCATCCCGACCCGCAACACCGGGCGCACGAGATCATCTGCCAGGGGATACGCGGCCACGTTGTCGCCCTCGGCGCATGGCGCCCGATCACGTGAACGCCCTCCCTCGGGACCTCATTCCCGTCGCCCGGAATCTCTGTCCGGTCCCCTCGGGGAGTGCCGCCCCCGAAGATTTCCAAACCCGCGTCCACGCAATCAACCAGTTAGCCTCCGAAAGGTATCCGGTACCTTTTTTCAGCGGCGTCAACAAGGTGGCCGTGGTCGAGACGCGCTAGGGTCCTTAAATCAATACTTCAATGGAACGTCCCCGCATCTCACTCCCGGAGCATCTCGGGGAGGGCAGCCGCCGCGCCGCCGTCAGTCGCGCCCGGGACGGAATCGCGTACCTCTGGGGCGAGGTCCTCGGCCACCCCGGCCGGCCCCTCGCGCCGGTCCTCGGCGTCCGCCCGCAGGCCGTCTACCAGGCTGTGGCCCGAGGCCGTGAAGCGCGCGCGGTGTGGGAGCGCCTGCTTAGATCGTAACTTATCATTCTTGGCAACGTCCCGGATTCCGCGAGAACCTTCGGACGGTAAGACAGGGGGCCTACAATTTGACCCCCTATGAAATCCGTGGTACACGTCCAAGCAGACACCCGGACAAAATGAGAATCTTTCTGCCGCCAGACGAACCGGGCAACTCAAATGAGTCAGCAAGATTGCCGTAGCACCGCGGGGCACATTGGGCGGCGGTAGGAGGGCTTGGTCTGGTGAGAGCGAAGAATATCGTATTCAAAGCCGCCATAGGGTTTCTCGGCCTCCTGCTACTTTGGCTCCCGATTACCTGGTTCTTCTTCGGTTCCGTGCACCCGTGCGGCGTATTGAAGGCGAGAATGCAGCCAATGAACCAGGCCCACGCCATGCTGAAGAACGTAATGGAACTCGGCCTGGGGGCGCTCGTGTCGAAACGCGGGGGTCGGCCGTCCCCCCCAAGGAGCATTCAATCCATAATCGCGGATTCGGAGAGGGAGCTTGACCGGCTGACACCAGCACAGTGCCTATGGCGCGCCATGACCTGGCGCTGGGACCCCAATGCAGACGAGGGGTACCAAATGTTGAATCGAATTGTTGAAGATATAAACCGAAGCATTTCGAATCCCTAAACCATCGCATATCTGTTCGTCACCATCGCCCTTATAGCAACGCCAGCCGAGACAAGCGGCGGAAGGCCCAAGAGGCGGGTGTGCCGGGGGAGGGCGTGGAAGTTGCTGAGGTTTCCGCGAACGCGGCCAGACGCGAGGGGGCCCGGCTCATCAAGCGGGTGTATGAGGGGGACCCGCTCGGGTGTCCCCGCTGCGGGGGCGCCCTGCGGATCATCGCCTCTATCGAGCCGCCGGCAGTGATCGAGAAGATCCTCAGCCACCTCGGGCTCTGGCCGCCCCACTCCCACAGCCCACCCGAGTCCCTGGCCGCCTAGTGCCACTGCGGGATCCCACCCGAAGGGTGGCGGGCGTTCAGGTCCGCCTCGAGTGGCCCTCCCGACCCCCTGAGCCGGTTCGGCCCCGGCATGAGCGCTCTCCGCACCCCATTTGGCTTGACCTCGAGCCCCCGGCTGTGGCAGCGTTGGGCCGCTTTCGGGCCGCGCCCGGGCTTGCCCCGGCCTCGCGGGCGTCGGTACCCAGCACCGCGCGAAAAGAAAATTCCTCTCACCCAGGCGATGAAAAAAGGCAATTCTGAGATCCAGTAGCGAAAGTCAGGCTAGCATCCTGCCCGGTTGAGCGGCGCTCCCCGGCGACTAATCGAGAGGGGGCACCGATGCCGGCCGGAGAACTTCTGGTGGGCGAGCCCGACAGCCCTTTGCGGACAAATGATTCCCAGAGGGCTGTTGTATTTCTGGGGTGCAAGGCCGTCGAGGGAAAGGCGCAGAATGTGTCCCACGCCACGGAATACAGGCAGGAACCGATTTCTGTCCCTGGGAAAACCAACCACTTAGCGCGTGAATGGTGTCCGGTGCCGATTCACTTTTGACAACGCAGAAACGGCCTGGTCCCCTTTTATAAGGGCGAGAACATGAGCGGTGAAAACTTTGTCCTCAATGCACCAGTTCTGATCGAAGAATGTGGAGCAATAGAGTTCAAGAGGATAAGCGGGAATCGCCCTCTCGATGCAATCAAGAACACGGTGGATGAGTATGTAGTCGCGTTTCTCAATAGTCGGATATCTGGCCGCATCATCTGGGGAATAAGAGACACGGATAGAGTTGTTGTAGGGGTGAAGCTGGCGATTCCGCACCGATATGCGCACCGGTGTTGAGAGGAGGGATCCGCCTTGACCACGCAGAAACGGCCGGGTCCCGCCTTACAAGAGAGAGTAAAGCCTGGATCTGTACATATCCTCCAGTTTTCTTTGAACCTTGCTCCTCAGCGGGAACATTTCTCTTTCCAGCTGCTCGAAATCAGATGACGGGAACTCCACCTTTGGATGCGACACATAGTGAGATCTCAATAAATCAATACGATACGCAGTTGGTGGATGTGTCGCGTTCAGTCGGGACATCTCCAGTTGCTGCACGCGCTTTATTCGCTCCAGCTCACGCTGCGGCACTTTCATCATGAGCTGGTCCAGTTCATCAAAGAGGTCGAACCTAATCCCCTTGCTTAAGGCTGCCCTATGAACAGCTAGGGCAAATGTACTGCTGAAATGCAGTTTCTCCATCAAGGACAGCATCGCGTTCGTACCGCTAGTAGAAGCTGCAAGGAGATCCGCCAGGTATTCTGCACGTTGGGAGTCGCGCCAGAGCAAGTGACTCAATACATATGCCCCTAGCCAAGGAAGACCTGCCAAGCCTACCATAGCGAGGTTGAATGGGATTGCGACCAGCCCCCAAATCCCGGCAGCAGAATCCCAAATGTGGTCTGGGCGCAAGAGGGCGTACAAGTTGGCAAGAGCCCTCATCGCACTCCCTATGAAGAAACCTCGGGCTAGATCACCGTTCACGCCGTGTGCCAACTCATGGGCAATCAGCGCGACCTTTTCTTGATCCTCGAGGGTTGACCATAGAGGTAACCCCAGATAAAGCATGTCCTTGCGCTGCCATCCAACTCGATCGAAGGCCGCCGTGAAACCCTCTTCAATGGCAATCCCAGTCAGCCTCCGAGCGTCAAGCGAAGCGCCTATGGTATCAGCAAGTCTGTACAACGTTGGCAACTCTTTTTGGGATTGGAAAGTATCCGGCAGCTTCGAGAAACGCGGCCGTAGAATCCACACTATCCCGATGCATAGCAATCCACCGGCAACAGCAAAGGGATTCGGCCACCCAGCAATCAGCAGCGTCGCCCCACCCACGCCGAATGCCAATGTGAATCCGTAAATTACTACTGCGAAGATAAGAGCTAGGGACTTTGATGCGGTGAGCCTTGGTTTCAGAGTGTCCGCCCTTTTTAGCCGGTCGAGAAGGGCTCGACTCTGTTTCTGTCCCAACGATGCATAGACAGACTCAAAGATACCTCGCGGCGGATCTGGTTGCTCTGGATTGATATTCCATCCACACTTGTCACACCACGTCACATATCCAGAGTACACGGGTATGATGGTCCGGCAAACAGGACACTCTTGCTTCGCTTCTACCGGTTCTTGCATAATCATCCTGCGTGGCTGCAGGCCACCCTGGACCGCACTCGGTTTTCTAGATTCCAGCCAAGACGCCTCACGTCGCCTCCCCTGCACCGCGAGAAGAGATGCTCCTTGATACGGGAGAAACAGCCGGGTCCCGCCTTAGTGTCCAGGAAACCGGGGCGGTTCAGCCGCTTCTATCCGGGACTATCATCGCCATGAAATCCGGGATCCGGCCAATTACGTCAACTTCTCCCAAGTCCGGAACCGGCGGGGCTGGGCTCTCCGGCTGCAATGGGTGGGATGGAGTGCTGGTTGGCATATTACAGCCAGCCAATGCAAGTCGGGCATCCTCGCCGAAGAAAAACGCCGACCTCACATGAGAATCGGCGCTGGGTCCGTCCATGGCCCCCATGAAATGCGGGGGCTGGGGATTGGGGATCGGGGGTCGGGGTTCGGACATGGCGAGAAACCTCCGGTCTCTAGACGTCTCCGCCATCCGGGAACAACCCACTAAAAACAGGGGGTAGGGGCCGGGGATGATCCAAAGGGTACCAGCATTGGGCCCCTGCCTGCGGTCTGACAGCGAGCTGGGTGAGTGGCTCGCTATATATCAAAAGGCGGGCGCGGGCACAAGGGCTAGCTAGAGAGCGGGGGATGGGGGTTGGGGGCTGGGGGTCAGGGGATGGTTCAAATGATCCTCCCCTGCTGGCACGCTAGACTGCCGAATCAGCTTCCAGCCTCCCTGGATGCCATCTGGAGCGTCTGGAGAGAATCTGCGCAATCTGCGAAATCTGCGGATAAATCAGCGTGGGTTCATTCGGGGTCAGGACACCCGATATCGCGCCACGGCCTTCTCGTCCAATTCCAGCCCCAGCCCCGGACGCTCCGGCACCGTCACCGTGCCGTTCCTGGCCAGGATGGGCTCCTGGAAGATCTCCCGACGGATCGGGCTGTCGTAGGCGTCGTATTCCACGTAGGGGGCGTTCGGCGAGGCGCAGATGATGTGGAGATTGGCGGCCAGCCCGACCCCGCAGATGGAGGCGCAGGCGATGTGGGGAACCAGGGCGAGATCCCGGGCGGCCAGCATCCCGGCGATCTTCCGCATCTCGGAGATGCCTCCCACCCCGGTGGCGTCCGGCTGGTAGACGTCGAAGGCGCCGACTGCGACCGCCTCGGCCACCTCGTACCGGGTCAGCAGGCACTCCGCCCCGGAGATCGGGATGGGGCTCTCGGCGCGGAGACGCGCATGCTCCCGCAGGTACTCGGGGAGGCCGCGTGTCCGGACGGGCTCCTCCAGCCACCGGACGCCGTGATCGGCCAGGAACCTGCAGAGCTCCAGCGCCCCGCGGAAGTCGTAGGCCATGTTCGGATCCACCATCAGGGCGACCTCCGGCCCGGCCACCTTGCGCGCCGCCCGAAGGATCTCCCGGTCCCGCTCGGGGCCCAGGCCGAAGCGCAGCTTGATGGCGGTGAACCCCTGGGCCAGCGCTGCGGCTGTCTCCCGCTCCACCACCTCCGGCTCCTTGAGGGCCGGCGCGGAGTAGGCGGGCACCGTGCGCTGGAATCCCCCGAAGAGGCGGTAGAGCGGCTGGCCGCTGGCCTTCCCGATGATGTCCCAGAGGGCGATGTCAATGCCGCTCATGGCATAGGTCTCCAGGCCGCGGCGCCCCCATTTGTGGGTGTGGGTGTACATGCGCTCCCAGATCGCCTCGACCTCGAAAGGATCGCACCCGATCACGAGCGGCGCGAGGAGGAGGCGGATCACCGGCTCGATCATGGGCGTCGCCTCCACGGAGAAGCCGCACTCCCCGATCCCCGTGATCCCCTCGTCGGTCCGGATGCGCAGGAGGCAGGCGCCCCGCCTGGTGATGGCGAACAGGCCCCAGCGGAGCGGCTCCGGCATCTCCATGGCCACCGGGATAACCTCGATGCCCGTCACCTTCATGACTGCCCTCCTGTTGTCTCCGGCCGGCCCCCCAGGAAGCGCTGCATGGCGGCCACCCGCTCCGGAAGCGCGAAGCACAGCATGTTCAGATCCCGCTCGTAGGCCAGCCCCGCGCCAAGCTCCATCCCGGCCCCGATCCGCAGCGCCTGCTTGAGGAGCCGCAAGGCGGTCGCCGGCTTTTCCGCCAGCGCGTGAGCCAGGCGCCGCGCCTCGGGCATGAGGTCGGCGGCCGGCACCACCCGGTTCACGAGGCCCAGGCGCGCCGCCTCGGCCGCGGGGATGGCCTCGCCCAGCATGGTGAGCTCCGCAGCCCGGTGGTGCCCCAAAAGGCGCACCAAGAGCGAGGCGCCCCCGATCATCCCGACGTTGATCTCCTGGACGCCGAACTCTGCCGTGTCCGCCGCCACCAAGAGGTCCGCGCCCAGCGCCAGCACCATCCCCCCGCCGAAGGCGTACCCGTTGACCGCGGCGATGACCGGCTTCCCCATCCCGCGCATCCGCTCCACGATCCGGACGAACAGGGTGCCGAGGCCGTCCCGGTAGGACGCCGGAGAACTCTGGGCCATCTCGTGGATGTCCGCGCCGGCGCAGAAGGCCCGCTCGCCAGACCCCGTGAGCACGACGACCCGGATCGCCGGGTCCGCATCGGCGTCGGCCAGCGCCCTGTGGAGCTCGATCAGGGCGGCGGAATCCACCGCGTTCAGTTTCTTCGGCCGGGTAAGCGTCAGGACGGCCACCGGCCCGTCCTGGCTCACCTGGACATTGCCAGACGTCATCGTCCCTCCACGGGCGTCTCCGCCCCCATGCCGGCCAGGAGCTGTTCCCGCAGCCGTCGTCGCAATACCTTTCCGACGTGGCTCTTGGGCAGCTCGGCCACGAACGTGAACCGCTTGGGACACTTGTATCCCGCCAGGTTTCCTCGGCAGTGGGAAAGGAGCGCGTCCTGGACCGCCGCCTCCCCGACCCGCCCGGTCGGAGGGCCGTCCCGCAGGACGACCACGGCGTGCACCGCCTCACCCCACCGGTCGTCCGGCACCCCCACGACGGCGCACTCGCGGACGGCAGGGTGCTCCGCCACCACCGCCTCGACCTCGCTGGGGTAGACGTTCAGGCCCCCCGTGATGATCAGGTCCCGCTTCCGGTCCACCAGCGTGAGGTAGCCCTCCGGATCGAGATATCCCATGTCTCCCGCGGTCACCCACTCTCCCCGACGGATCGCCGCGTCCGCCTCGGGATTCTTGAAGAAGGCCTCCACGTAGGGCATGCCGCGCTTGAAGATCTCCCCCACCGACCCCTGGGGCAGGACCTCCCCATTCTCCCCGAGGATGCGGACCTCGACGCCCAGCATGGGGCGGCCCACCGACCCGGCCTTGCGCAGTTGATCCTCCGGCCGCAGCAGGGTGATCCAGCCGGTCTCCGTGGCCCCGTAGTACTCGAACAGGTGCACGTGGGGGAAGCGCGAGATCAGGTCGCGCTTCAGCCGGACGGACATCGCCGCCCCCGCCGTGAGGAACAGCCGGAGGCTGCCGGCCTCCGCCCGTTCCATTTCGCGGGAGGACAGCAGGTCCTGGAACATGGTCGGCACCATGGCCAGCCAGGTCACGCGGTCGCGCTCGACCGCCTCGAGCGTCTGTTCCGGTGAAAATCTTTCCAGGATGACTACCCGCCCTCCGATCAGCAACTGCGCCAGGGCAGAGGTGAAGGCGAACCCGTGGGCCAGCGAGCCGTTGGCCAGGTGGACATCGTCGGGTCGCCAGCCGAACTGAAGGATGTTGGCGAAGAGATTGAGGAGCAGGTGGCGATGCGGGATGCACCCCGCCTTGGGGGGGCCGGTCGTCCCGCCCGTGAAAGGCAGCCAGCAGGCCTCGGTATCCGGGACCGCCGCGTCCAGATCACCGTCCGGCTGCCCCGCGAGCAGCGTCTCGTAGGCCGTGGCCCAGGCGGGCGAGTGCCCCAGGGCCAGGTATCCGCCGGGCAGGACCGATGGCAGACCGGGGCGCAGGGACTCCACCAGGTCTTGAACCTGGGAATCGAAGACGAGGACCCGCGCCTCCGCGTGGTTGACCATGTAGGCAACCTCCCGCGCGGTGAGTCGGATCCCGATGGGGACGATGGAGGCGCCCAACCGGCAGGCGGCCGCGAAGATCTCGAACAGCTCGGGCCGGTTCGGAAGCAGCAGGGCCACGTGCTGCCCCTGCGTCACGCCCAGGGCGCAGAGGGCCCGGGCCAGCCGGTTCGCCCTCCGGGACAGGTCGCGATAGGTCCACCGCTCACCCCGGAACACGAGGGCCGGCCGGTCCGCCGTCCCCGGGTGGGCGGCATGGTGACGGAGGATGTCTGCGAACGTCATGGGTCCGGCCGGATCAGGAACGGACGAAGGGATACCGCTGCCGGGGGGTCTCCCAGTCCACCACGTAGGGCTCGGTATAATCCAGGGGCCGCCACGGCGGGACCAGGGGCAGGCTCTGCCCGCCGTCCACGTTGATCACCTGGCCGTTGATATAGGCGGCATCATCGGAGGCCAGAAACGCCACGAGACGGCCGACCTCGCGGGCTTCCCCCCACCGGCCCAGCGGCGTGACGGCCCGAACCATGTTGGCGACGCCGGGCTCCTCCAAGAGGGGCGTGGTCATCTCGGTGGCGATGACCCCGGGGGAGATGACGTTCACGGTGATCCGATGGTTCCCCAGCTCGGCCGCCATGCACTTCCCCAAGAGCTTCACCCCGGCCTTTGCCGCGCAGTAGTGGGCCTGCTGGTTCCCGTTGAAATCGGCCATGACCGACGCCGTCACGATCATCCGGCCGCCCTTCTTCTGGGCGACCATCTGCCGGGCCACGGCCTGGCACACGGTGAAGGTGCCGGTCAGGTTGACGTCGATCATCCGCTGCCACTGCTCGGCGGTGATGTCCAGGAACGGCACCAGCCGCGAGAAGCCCGCATTGGCGAACAGGATGTCGATCTCCCCGAATTCCTTCACGGTCGCCTCGACCATCCGGGCAACATCCTCCGGCTTGGTCTGCTCCATGGCGAGGCCGAGGGCCGGCCGGCCCGTCTCCTGCTGGATCCGCTCGGCCACGGCCTTGGCCTCGTCGGCGCGGCGATCCGCCACGACGACCCGGGCGCCGTCTTTCGCCAGTTCCAAGGCCGCACCGCGGCCGATCCCCCGCGCTCCGCCCGTCACGATGGCCACGCGATTCTCGAGTCTCACGACTGACCTCCCGTGGATGGATTCACCGCCTCAGACTCAAAAGTACCAACCGCCGGTACCAACGGCATCGTCGTTGGTGCGCCAAGGACGCCAGAATTATCCCTAATCCGAAATTCTCAACCGCCAAGGCGCCATGAACGCCATGTGAAATGGCCTATCTGGGGGAAACAAACGAAGTTGCCGACGGCCCCAGAAATCGGTTGTCCCGTTCTTCGGTGAAAGGATCGGAGCCTCCCATCTTTGGCGGCCTTGGCGTCATGGCGGTTCAAGTGTTTTTTCGGATCAAGGTTACATGTCAATCGGGCAACCGGGCAACTCGGAACCCCTGATTGCCGGAGTGCCAGATTGCCGGATTGCCTGATTGCCTCCCCATGGCGGTCTTGGCGTCTTGGCGGTTTAGTGCTGTCGGATCAGGGCTAGCCCTGCCGGTACATCTCGTCGCGTCGCTTGAGAAACTCCTTGAGGCCCCCGGGGGCGACCCGCATCTCCTCGGCGAAGGACCGGGTCTCGTCGGTGGTGTGGGCGAAGTGATGGAGCATGAAATGGTACTCCCACGACGCCCGCTGCCCCATGAGGTCCCAGGTATGATTGACGCTGCGCTTGGTCAGGGCCACCGCGACCGGCGGCGAGAGGGCGATCCGCCGGGCCAGGCGCATGGCTTCTTCGGCCAGTCGCTCAGTCGGAACGACCCGGTTCACCAGCCCCAGACGCCAGGCCTCCTGCGCGTCTATCGCGTCCCCGGTCCAGAGGAGTTCCTTGGCCTTGCGGATCCCCAGCTCCCACGGCTCCACCAGGAGCTCGATGGAGCCGTTGGCCATCCGGCAGACTGGATTCTGGAAGGTCGCGTCCTCGGAGGCCACGATGAGGTCGCACATGCAGGCCAGCATGAGCCCCGCCGCCACGCAGGGGCCCTGGACCTGGGCGATGGTCGGCTTGGTCGCGTTCCGGATCGCCAGCGACTTGTCGAAGTACAGGAACTGCTCCCGCTTCAGGCGCCGCTCCGGATCCTTCCAGGTCGTCTGGGCCTCGCGGGAGCGGGCCTTGCGGCCGCCCGCCTCCATGTTGGGCGCCGGCCCGCTGATGTCGTGCCCGGCGGAGAAGGACTTCCCGGCCCCCGCGATGATGATGACCCGGATGGTCTCATCCAGGTCGGCCTGTTTCACCGCCTCGTCCAGCTCCTCGATGAGGACGTCGTCCAGGGCGTTCCGCCGCTCCGGCCGGTTCAGGGTGACCCGAACCACCGGGCCGTCGATCTCGTACAGCACCGTCTCCCATCCCATGGGGACACCTCCTTAGGCAGCCTGAGCCCGTTGGATGAATTCGAGGGTGATACCGTCCGGGTCGCTGAAATAGACGACGTACCCTCCCTTCAGGGGGCCGGAGGGGATCTCCACCGGCTCCGAGCGGAACTGAACGCCGCGTGCCGAGAGTTCGCGGCACAGCTTCGGCAGGTCCTCCACGTCGAAGGCGATATGGGCATTGCCCACGTTGCAGGTCCGGAGCGGGGGCCGCTCACCCGCCGGCTCCCGGTACTGGATCAGCTCCAGCATCAGCCCGGCGACGCGCAGGTTCGCGACCCGCATGCGGGTGCCGGGAAAGCCGGTGATCCGGCTGATGTGCGGCGCCTGGAGCTCCCGGTCCGCCTCCAGGGTCATCCCCAGGAGATCGCGGTAGAACAGGAGCGAGCGATCCATGTCGCTCACCGTGAAGCTCGCGTGGTTGAAACCGCCAACGATGGCCATGGCGCATCCAGTCTCCTCGTGAGGCGTTACCCTCCAGCAGGATCCGCCGGGGGTCGATGACCTCGCGGATGAGGCGCACCTGTTCCGGGGTGGGCGGCGGGGTCTCCGGCACCGGGTCGGGGACGGCCTCCACCGCTAAGACACCCTGCTTCTTGAAGACGGCTGCCCGCATGAGCGATCCTTTCTCTCGCCTCTCTCGCCAAAAGCAACCTTGTCCCAAGGTCTCCTAGCCAAGAATCTTCCAGCGCAAGTTGACCACCGCATCTCCATACGCGGCGGCGACGTTCCTGCGGGCTTCGCTGATCGAGTGCACGAATCTCATTCGCGGGCAGATCCCACGGATCCTCACCACGGGCGGGGAGCGAGTCCGTGGGGGCCACTACTCCACGAGGGCGCTCGCCCGTCCCACCGTGACTAACTCGCCTCGCTGGTTCTTGCACCAGAGATCGAGCCAGAGCCGTTTCCGTTCACCTTCGTCCTCCAGCCGCTTCACGAGCCCGGCGGCTGTGATGGTGTCCCGGACAATCACCGGCCGAATGAAAGCGGTGGAGAACCGGCCCGTGGTCAGCCAGGAGGGCCCGAAGAAGCTCATGCAGAGCTCCGAGAGGTAAGCCGCCGAGCAGAGCCCCTGCATGATGGCATCCGGTTGGCCGCGCCGCCGGGCGTCCTCGGGGTCGGTGTGGATATTCACCCACACAGCCTTGGCTCCGCCCTCCACCCAGCCATAGGGGAAGCCCGAGTAAGCGATGCTCTGCTCCAACGTGGTCTGCTTGGTCAGGGACGGCAGGACGGACCCTACGGGGACCCACTTGCTCGCCTGGCGCACTGTGGGCGCCCCCGGTGGCATCTCGCCAGTAATCGCATCCGGCGGGGGCGTGCTCATGCCCCGCCCCACCGGCGTACTGTGTCCGAACCCCACGGTCTCCGTCGCCCGCATGCGCAGGCAAGGCTGCCCCGCCTCGTCCAGGACCTCCCCCTCCAGGATCCGGTAGTTCTGCGCGCGCTTCTGGTACTTGTCGGTGTGCCGCCCTCGGATGGTGACCTTCTGGCCGACGAAGATCGGCCGGAGAAACTCGAGGTCGTTACGCGCGTGGAGGCCGCCTTCGCAGGGTGGTGTCACGTCGTAGCCGAGCGTAAAAAGCATCAGAATATCTGTGGCCAAGAGGGTGGGATGGCCGATGCGGCCGCCGAAGGGGGAGTCCCGAAAGTGCCAGGCGCCGTAATCGTCCACGGCGTAGGCGTGGGTCTTGAGCTTCAAATCGGAGAGGACGCCTTCCACGGGACCGAATTCCTCACCTCCCTGGATGTTATCGTAGGTGTACGGCTTGAGAGTGCTCGCTCGTTTGATCGCCATTGTCACTCCTCCTGTCGTCTTGCTGACTCTCCTGTCACGATGTCACTCACGTAGAAATCCAAACGAACTTCCCGCCTCGTCGCCAACTTGTTGGGCGGAGCGGAGCCTGCCGAGAGAGGCGACCCCCGTGTAGGAGCGGGCGAGCACGTCCTCACCTGGGGGATGCTGGTGGCAACCAGAGCAAAGATAACGGCCGGTGCCCCGCTGGTGACGGGGATGGGAAACTGCGCCCCCGTGTACCTCTCATCTCCCCTCAGGCCTCTTACGTGTCTGCTGAAATCTCGTCCGGGATTGTGCTCCAGCTCGATCCCGCGCGGGCCACCTCGATGATCTCCTGGTTGATCCAGCCCTCGTGCACGGTCGCCATACTCCCGGCGATGCCGACCAAGACAGCACGGGTGCTACTTCACTGCGCCCGCGATCATTCCTCGCAACAGATACTTGTGGACGAGAGAAAAGAAAATCAGCAGGGGGAGAATGGTGGCAGTGGAAACCGCACACAGTTCGTTCCACTGAATTTCCCGCTGGCCGATCAATTGAGCGGCGGCTACCGGCAACGTCTTTGCCTTCCCGCCACCGGCCAGGACGAGGGCAAAGAGGAACTCATTCCATGACAGGAGAAGGATGAAGATTGTCGCGGCAGCCAGACCCGGCGCGGTCAGTGGCAGAATCACCCGGCAAAACGCTCCGAAACGCGAGCAGCCATCAACCATCGCCGCCTCATCGATCTCCCTCGGAACGGCCGCAAAGAATCCGGACATGATCCAGACAGCGTAGGGAAGGCTGAACGTCGTGTACGCGATGATCAACCCGAGATGCGTGTCCAGGAGATTGAGATCGCGGAACAGGAGAAACAGCGGGATCGCGTAGACGATGGGGAAGATCATGCGAGTGGACAGCAATGAATAGGCGATCAGGTCGCTGAATCGAAACCGATACCGGTCCATCACATACGCGGCCATGGAGCCCACCGCAAGGGAGATCGCCGTAGTGGAGGCGGCGATCACCGCCGTGTTGAAGAAGTACCGGCCATAATTCTCGAACACGAACACGCGCAGGTAGGCATTGATCGTTGGGCGAAACACCCAGACGGGCGGCATGGCCAGCGTGTCCACCCGGGTCTTGATCGAAGAGATGACAATCCAGTAGATCGGGAAGAGCGATATGAGGAGGTAAGCCCCCAGGAACGCGAAGCCCAAGATCGCAGACGGCCGCAGCCACCCCAATCTCCCGATCCATGGGGCGCTTCCTGCTCCAGGGAAGCCATCGCGTGGCTGCTCTTCGGCTCTGCTCATGACACGCTCACCCTCACGCGCAGCAATCGGATGTATAATACAGTCAAGACGAGGGCCAAGACGAGCATCACCCAGCCCATGGCCGATGCCTTTCCCATGTCGAAGTACTGGAGGCCGTATCTGTACGCCAGAAGATTGACGACCTCCGTGGCGCGGCCCGGCCCTCCTTCCGTGATCACCAGGATCGTATCGAAGGCGCGCAAGCCGCCGATGGTCCGGATCAACAACGTCACCCCCAGGACCGGCTTCAGCATCGGCACAAAGATATACCGAGTTCTCTGCCACGCGGTGGCCCCATCCACCCTTGAAGCGTCGCGGATCTCGGTTGGGATCGACTCCAGGCCAGCACCGAAGAGAAGGATCACCATCGGTGTGTAATACCAGATATCCACGACGATCACCCAGAACATGGCGCCGATCGGCTTGGTAAGCCACGCGCCCCCGATTGGCAACCCGATGGCCTCGAGAAGCCATGTCAGTGCCCCAAACTGCGCGTTGAGCAGGAAACGCCACTGGATACCCACGACGACCGGCGTCACGACCATCGGCACCAAGTAGAGCGCCTTCAGCCAAGGCCAGTGGCTGCAATAGTGGTCAAGGAGCAATGCGACCAGCATTCCGACCGCGATGGAGAGGGCGACCGTGAACACGAGAAAGACGATACTCCGGCTGAACGCATCCCAGAACCGGGGCTCTTTCCACAGCCACTGGTAATTCCCAAGACCGTAAAATCGATTAAGATCGGGCTGAGACAGGACCTTGTACTGGAAACTCGTCCAGAGCGACACCAGCAAGGGATAGACGAAAACCAGCGCGACGATCACGACGGTCGGACTGACCATCGCCATGGCGGTTCGTCGGTCCTTCATGTCACCGACCTCGCTAGCGGAGCGAAGCCATCCACCCCAATCACCACCATTGGATGCCCCCTTACACTCTCAAGAGAGATCCCGAGTCTGGAAGAAATTCGCGGTCAAGAGCCCTCCTGAGGGTTTCATGTGCTCGAGGGCTGTTGAATCAGCTCAAACACGATGCCCCCAATTTTGTCCGTGTCAAGATAGGCGAAGGCGCCGCCGCCGAGCATCCTGCCGCTTGAAACCACCCGAAACCCTTTTCCCACGAGCTTCGCCACCTCCCCGTCAAGATCATCGACGAGAAAGGCGAGGTGGTTGACACCCTCGCCGTGTTTCTCCAGGAATTCCATCTGGAGAGATTTCCCGGAGATGGGTTGAACGAGTTCGAGTTGGACTGCACCCATCTGCGTCGTACTTATCCGGTTCTTCACGTCAGGCGCAGGTTTACCATACACCTGCCTATCGAATATCGGCGCTGGGCCTTTCGGCGACTCAAATGGACCGATGCCCAAACTTTCGTAAAACTTCACCGCCTCATCCATATCTCTGACGATTACGCCTATCTGACAGAAATTTGCAAATGGCGATTTCCCTTTCCCACCCATATTCATCTCATCTTCCTCTTTGGCCGTTCGCCGCCAAGCTGGACAAGAAGACATACACCAGTTGATACCGTCCTGTGGCCGATATGTCCCAAATCCTTCCGCGACCAAACGTCCCGGGCCTCCGCTTGAACACGTGGCGTGAGGGAGCAAAGGGCCATGCCACCCTTTGCTCCCTCTCGGTACGCCTCGAACATTCAACCTCCCCTCATCCCTCCCAGGGCAGTTTGGCCCCCTTCCACGTGCCCACGGGGTACTTCCGTTCCTTCAACAGTTGCACAACCAATTCGTTGGATCGCTCCAGCGCCTTGGCGATGGGGTACTGCCCTGACCAGCCCGCATGGATCTCTGCCCCTACCTTCTCCAGTATCTCCGACCATTCGGGGATGATTGGGAAATCATACGCGTTCTCCAGTTGCACCTTCATGACCGGGAGCCAGACAAACTTCTGGTGCAGCTCCGGCCTGTCGAATACCGACGTACGTGTCGGCGGCACCTGCAACTCATTGATGAACCTCGCCTGCTTGTCCTTGGTAACGCACCACACGGCGAAGTCGAAGGCCTCGCGCTGGTGTTTGCTGGCCCTCGGGATCCCGAGCGACCAGCCATCGTTCGCCGCCAGCCCTACCTTGCGCCCGGGAACCCAACCGGCATAGGGCAGCGTCGTCCAGCGGATCTTCCCGGCCACCTTTGACTTCTCCTTGTCCTCAACCATCGGGATGCGCGATGCCCACTGCATCGTCTGCGTGACCACCTGGCCGCTCATCATCGCCTCATTGGTCTCCACGTTGGTGAAACGCAGGACGTCCTTTGGCGCGTAGTTCAGCAAGTCCCGCAGCCACTCAGCAGCCAGCAGGCCTTCCTTCGAGTTGAGTGTCGGGTTGAGTTTCTCGTCGAACCACCGACCACCGGCCGACAGCATGACGTTTGACCAGCTTTCCGACGGCACCTGCATCGCCTGCGTGTTGAACGAGGTGCCCCTTTGTCCATTCTTTGTCAAGCGCTTAACGATATTCGTCCATTCGGTATGCGTGAACGAGGTACCCAACGGGGGCACCTTGATCCCCTCCTGCTCGAAAACGTCTTTACGGTAGGCGCACATCAGGATGTTGGACGAGAGGGGGACGCCAATGGTCTTCCCTTTGTAGGTGAACATCTGCCGCTGCTTGGGTATGAAGTCCTGCCAGTCGAGCGCCGCCCCCGCCTTTGCGATCATGTCATCAAGCTGCAAGAGCTGCCCTGTCCCTGCCTCCGGACCGACAAACTTGTTGCCGATGGTGAAGATGTCATAGCGATCGGTCTTGGCAATCAGCTCCGCCATCTGCTTGGAGAGGGCCTCGGCATAGGGGGCCTCATCCCATTCCACCTTGACCCCGGTCTGCTTCTCGTACTCCGGCAGCATGTCGCGGATCGCCTTGGTCACCGGATAGGGGTAGACTAAGGCCCGCAGGGTCACCCCCCGTGTCTGGGCCGGGGCTTTGGAGGCGGTGGCCGACAGTGCCCCCACGCTCCCGGCGGCCACCACGCCTCGAATGAAATCCCGCCTCGTCATCCGTGCCATGGGAATCTCCTTTCAATTGGGTGCACACTTGCCGCGATGTCTGGCCAGCCGCCTCGGGGAGAACATCTCACTCCCAAGGCAGCTTGGCGCCCGTCCAGGTGCCCACAGGATACCTGCGCTCCTTCAAGAGGTCAGTCACCAGTTGATTCGCCCGGTCCAACGCCTTCGCCAGCGGGTACTGCCCCGCCCAGCCGCCGTGAATCTCCGCGCCCACTTTCTCCAGGATCTCCGCCCACTCGGGGATGATCGGGAAGTCGAAAGTGTTCCCGAGTTGCTCCTTCATCACCGGCAGCCAGACAAACTTCTGGTGCAGCTCCGGCTTGTCGAACACCGATGTGCGCGTCGGCGGCACCAGCGTCTCGGTGACGAACTTCGTCTGTTTGTCCTTCGTCACGCACCACGCAGCGAAGTCAAAGGCCTCGCGCTGGTGCCTGCTGGCCTTCGGAATCGTGATCGCCCAACCATCGTTCAGCGCGAGACCCACTTTGCGACCCGGAACCCAGCCGGCGTACGGGAGCGTCGTCCAGCGCACCTTTCCAGCCACCTTCGACTTCTCCTTGTCCTCGACCATCGGGATGCGCGACGCCCACTGCGGCGCCTGCGTCACCACCTCGCCGCGCATCATCGCCTCGTTCGCTTCGGTGTTGCCGTAGCGCAGCATGTCTTCGGGCGCATAGTTCATCAGCTCCCGCACGTATTCCGCAGCCAGCAAACCCTGCTTGGAGTTGAAGGTTGGATTCAGCTTTTCGTCGAAGAACCGGCCCCCCGCTGACATCAGTACGTTCGACCACACTTGCGTCGCGGACGCCATCGGATTGACCAGGAAGGTGGTGCCTTTCTGCTTCCCCTTGGCCAGGCGCTTGACGATGCCCAGCCACTGGTCATGGGTGTAGGACGTGCCCAACGGCGGCACCTTGATCCCCTCCTGGTCGAAGACGTCCTTGCGGTACGCGGTCATCATGATGTTGGACGACAGGGGGATTCCGTACGCCTTCCCCCTGAACGCGAACATCTGCCGCTGCTTGGGCATGAAGTCCTGCCAGTCAAAGGCCGACCCAGCCTTGGCGATTGGATCGTCCAACGCCAGGAGTTGCCCGGTCCCAGCCTCCGCCCCCAACCACATGTTCGAGACAGTGAAGAAATCATAGCGGTCGGTGTTTGCCACCAATTCCGCCATCTGCTTGGAGAGCGCCTCGGAGAACGGCGCCTCCTCCCATTCCACCTTGACCCCGGTCTGCTTCTCGTACTCCGGCAGCATGTCGCGGATCGCCTTGGTCACCGGATAGGGGTAGACTAAGGCCCGCAAGGTCACCCCCCGTGTCTGGGCCGGGGCCTTGGAGGTGGTCGCGGCCAACGCCCCGACACTCCCGGCGGCCACCACGCCTCGAATGAAATCCCGTCTCGTCATCCGTGCCATGGGACCCTCCTTTCTCAACCGGTCTAATACCACACGCTGATGGACATGGCTTGATTTCGCCCGCAGGGACGAAGATCCCGACCGGAGGCACCTCCCCAGGCCTCCCTTCGATGCCGGTCAATCACCCCTTCCATGGACGGCTGTCCTCTCCCACGGCAGGCAAGACTTCCTGGACAAGCCAGCCTTCACCGCTACGCAACAAGCAGTATTCGGTTCGGATCGATCTCCTGCCGAATCAGTCGAACCTGCTCCTGCGTCGGAGGCTCCGTCTGCCCAATGTGTTGGGGCAGCGCGGGCCGGAAGCTCATGGACTCTAGCACGTCCTCCAGAGTTACACCGGGGTGCAGCGACTCCAGTTGCATCTCCTTGGTCTCGGCATGAAAGCCGAAGACGGCCTTGTCCGTGATCACCTTCCACGGTCCCCCCGGCGCCAGACCGGCCTTGATTCGGCTGTCCTTACCGTCAAGGTAGCCCACGCTGGTGATGAAATCCACCCGCTCGACGAAGGTCCGCTTTCGCAGATCGGTGAGCACGATGGGGCGGCTGACGAAAGCCAAATGGTCCGTCTGGGCGAGACAGCCGATCAGGCGCGCCTTGGGGCGCCGGTAATCGCCGATCGCCGTGATGTTCAGGTTTCCGAACCTGTCAATCTGCGGCGCGGAATCAAAGCAGACGTCGAATTGGCGCCGCGCCAACATGTCGCACTTGTCCCCCGTGTTCGATAGCTGCGCCGCGGCAGGCCAAGTCGTAATGTGATGCTGCGTCAGCTTTGGCGGAATGCGTTGAAGGTCGGGACTGAGCAGGTTGCCCCAATAGATCGTAAAGTTTGGGGCATGGGTCATCTGTGCCAGCCGCGCCGCAGCGATTGGAATCCCTACTGCCAGGGTAAAGGCGCGGCCTGCCGTGCCCACTCCGACAAACCCCAGCTCTCCATCGCGGAGCTCTCTGGCGGCCGTGGCAACCAGGAGCTCATTTGGGCTGTAGTCCTCTGCATACGCCATCGAACGGACCTCCTATCTTACCGAGAGCTGACTGAGCCGCTTCACTGTGACGGCCTTCTGGAGGTAGTCCCAGTGATCTGTGACGCCGTAGATGTACGTGGCCGCGTACTCCTTGAAACGAGCGGGATCTTTTGCGCACTCCTGGTAGTACTGCATGTGCTCCTCATCCTCGTCGTAGTAACCATCACAGCTGCCGGGGTGCGCGCCGTACGGCACCTCGACAATGGCCTCCACCCACTGGTGGGGAACATAGGTCAAGGTTGGCTGACGCGCGATCTCCGCATGCGGGACGATCCGCTCCACAGTGACGATGAGCCTTTTGGCTGCTTTCGCCTGGATGAAGTCGATGTCGTCGCTGTCCCGTTGCACCGGCCACTGGACGTTGCCGAACTCGTCGCCCACGTAGCCGTGCAGCACGGTGAAATCGGAGGTCGCGGCCTGAACCGCGTGGTACTTCTCGCCGGTGAAAGGGCAGGTGATCTCGCGGATCTGTTCCGGGTTATGCTTGGCCATGCCGGTGCCCAGGAGCACCTTGGTCGGCATGAATGAGATGCCTTGGGAAGCCGCCCTGAATCGCGCGATCATCGCTGTCTCAGGAAAGTCCCGCACCTCGATTTCGCCCGCCTCGACCCCGCGACGGAAGTTGTGGGCCATCCCAAACTGGAAGAGACCTTCGTACACAGCCTCCACACGCCTAAGGGCTCCTACCCCGGCCAGCATGTCGGTGGTGATGCCAGCCGGAAATCCCAATACGTGAAGATCCGTCACGCCCTGACGGATCAGCTCCCGGACAAACGCCACCGGGGTTCGCCTGATGATGCTGCCGCCGATCGTAATACAGCTCCCGGACGGAACCAGCCTGGCTGCATCCGACAATTGCATCAGCTTGCGTTGCATTGCAGTTCGCCTCCCGACGATGATTATTCCCAAGTACCGCTATGAGACCACACAGGCAATGTCAGCGTCCGCCCTTTCAGATCCCGGGACCTCCATCCCGTCCTTTAGCCAGCGCCGCCGGACACGAGGTTACCTGTCGGAGACCCCATGGAACATCTCTCGTCACCACCTCCTCACGCCCTCGTTGTGACCATTCTCGGATAGGCCTCTGTTCCCTCAACTCCTTGGCGGATCAGAGGATTCCACTCTCCCGCCACCTCTGCAGGTCGGCCGGGGAGTGCCCGAGCAAGTCGCCGTACACGTAGGCGTTGTCTTGGCCGAGGGCCGGCGGGGAGTGCCGCACCTGGACGGGGGCGCTCGCCAACTTGACCGGGTTCCCCATCACCGGCACGGTGCCGCCGCCGGGCGCCTGGACGTCGAGCACGAGTCCCTGCTGGCGGAGCTCGGGGTCCGTGGCCACCTCCTGGATCCGCCGCACCGGCCCGCAGGCCACCCCCGCCTTCGCCAGGATCGTCGCCGCCTCCTGGCTCGTGTGCCGGGCGGTCCACGCGGCGATAAGGGCGTCGATCTCGTCCTTCCGCGCGGCCCGCGCCTGCATCGTCGCGTAGTCCGGGTGGGTCCGCAGCTCCTCCCGGCCCAGCACCTCGGCCAGCTTGCCCCACATGGGGTCGACCGGGGCGACGATGTGGATGTAGCCGTCCTTCGTCGGGTACGTGTTGATGGCGGCGTGGAGGGGATGGCGGTTGCCGTTGCGGGTGATCGCCGTCCCGGTCAGCAGGAACCAGGGGATGCTGGTGAGTAGCACGGAAATCCCACAGTGGACCAAGGCCACATCCACCTCCTGGCCCCGGCCGGACCGCCAGCGCTGCTCCAGCGCCGCCAGCGTTCCGTAGGCCGAGTATATGCCGGTCAAATGGTCAACGATGGCTGTGCCCACGAGGGTTGGTTGGCCATCCGGCGGCCCGGTGAGGTCCATCAAGCCGCTCATCGCCTGGGCGATCTCGTCATACGCCGGCCAGGTGGCCAAGGCACTCGTCCGGCCGAAGCCCGAAATGTTCACCATCACCAGCCGGGGGTTGAGCTTCGCCAGCTCGGGGTAGGCCATGCCCATCTCCTCCATGACCCCGACCCGGTAGTTCTGTACCAGCACGTCCGAGCAGGCGACGAGCTCGCGGAGGAGGGCCTTCCCCTGGTCGGTCCGCAAGTTCAGCGTGGCGCCCCGCTTGTTGCGGTTGAAGTTGGCAAAGTACAGGCTGAAGCCCTCATGCAGCGGGAAAGCCAGGCGCCCCTCTTCCCCCCGGGGGGCCTCCACCTTGATCACCTCGGCCCCCAGGTCCCCGAGGAGTTGGGCACACAGGGGGCCCGCGATGTAGCGGGAGAGATCGATCACGCGGATGCCGTCGAGGGGAACCGTCATACGCAAACCTCCAGATGGTCGGAGTTCCGACAAGGATCACCTGCCTCGATCCTCAGCCCACTGGCAGCCGTGCAAGGAAATCCTTCCTGACCCCGTATCGGGGAGAAGGCACCGGCGCACCTACTCCTCGATGTTGCTCAGGTACTGGGCAAGGCGTGATGCCGTGCTCCAGCCCCCCGGGCACCCCGGATGCCAGCCGCCAGCCGCTTAGGGGACAACTGCACTCGCGGTTCCCACCGTCGCCATCTCACCCTTCTGATTGCGGGACCAGACGTCAAGGACGAGGCGGATCCCATCCGCTTCCTTCACCCGTTCGCGGACGAGTCCACGGGCGGTGATGACGTCGTTAATCTCAACCGTCTTGACAAAGGCGTGAGAAGTCCGACCAGTCAGAAACCAGTGCTTCCCAAAGAAGTTGACCAACATCTTGGAAAGATAGCCAGTGGACATCAGTCCCTGGGCGATGGGCGCAGGCAGGCCGGCTGCGACCGCCGCCTCTCGATCGGTGTGGATGTTGCGCGTCCCAAAGGAGAATATGGTCATCTGTTCAAAAGTGACCACTTCCGAGAGGGCAGGGAGAGCCGCCCCAACAGGGGTATCGCGTGAGGCGCTCTCAGCTACTGGCGCCCCCGGAGGAACCTCGCCGGTTACTGCGGGACCCTCTGGCGAAGCCGTCCGCTGGCCGGGCACGAGCCCCTGAGGGATACGGAATACCTCTATCCCTTTGTTGCGGACCAGCACGTTTCCATTCGTATCCCGTGCCTCCGCAGTGAGCACGGTGTAGCCTTTGCCGCGCCGAACGAACTTCTCAGTAAATGCTCCCTCGAGGAGGACGCGCTGCCCGAGCTTGATGGGCCCGAACAGCTCCAATTCTTCGCGAGCGTGCAGTCCAGCAACGTTATCCCGGTTGTAACCCAACACGTAGATTGCCAGGAGCGGGTTGGTCAGGAGTGTGGCGTGGCCGATCCGCTCGCCGAAGGGAGAGTCCGCGAAATACCACGGGTGATAGTCATTGATGGCATAGGCGTAACTCTTGATCCGGTGTTCGTCGATAACAATTTCGATCGGACCGAACCGCTCACCAACCTCCACGTTTTCCCAGGTGGGTTCCTTGAGGGCAACGCCCTTTGGCGATTCCCAAACCATCTTGTTTCTCCTCGCTTCGGACGAAGCAGTCCAGAAATCGATTGCGAATCTTGCATCGGCCGGATTCATGCAGACAGGGCATGGGGAGGGGCGCGGCCTGGCCTATAGGACCTTGCATCGCTCCACAGCGCGTCCCCCGAGAGCGTCCGTCATCCGGCCGATGCACCGACCACGCTGCGCACCGCCGTGACGATGTCGCTCTCCTTCGGAAGATAGGCCTCTTCCAAGGTCGGGCTGAACGGGATCGGCGTCCAGGGCGCTCCCACCCGCTGAATGGGGGCATCCAGGTAGCCGAACGCCTTGTTGGCGACGACGGCCGCGACCTCCCCACCGAAGCCCCCCCGCACCGGGGCCTCGTGGACGATCACCAGGTGGCCGGTCTTCTCGACGGAGCCGAGGATGGTCTCCTCGTCCAAGGGCTGGATCGAGCGGAGGTCGATGACCTCCGCGCTGATGCCCTCCCGGGCCAGGCTCCGCGCGGCGCCCAGCGCCCGGTCCACCATCAGGCCGGTGGCGACAATGGTCACCCCGTCCCCCGGCCGCTTGATGTCCGCCTGGCCGATCGGCACGAGGTAATCGGTCTCGGGCACCTCCCCCTTCGTGTTGTAGAGCAGCTTGTGCTCGAGGAAGATGACGGGGTTCGGGGTGCGGATGGCCGCCTTCAGCAAGCCCTTGGCGTCGGCGGGGGTGGCGGGCATCACAATGGTGAGGCCGGGGACGTTCGCGAGCCAGGATTCCACGCTCTGGCTGTGGTGGGCCGCAAAACGCATTCCACCACCGTAGGCCAGGCGCACCACCAGCGGGGCCGACACCTCGCCGCCATACATGTAGTGCATCTTGGCGGCGTGATTGACGATGGCATCCATGGCGATCGTAGTGAAGTCGGCGAACATCACCTCCGCCACGGGGCGCATCCCCATCAGGGCGGCCCCCACCGCCGCCCCGACGATGGCCGATTCGCTGAGCGGGGTGTCGAAGATCCGCTCCGGACCGAGTTCCGCCAGCAGGCCCTGCGTCACGTTGAAAGCCCCGCCGGCCACGGCCACATCCTCGCCCATGATGAACACGCGATCATCGCGCTGAATCTCCTCACGCAGGGCCTCCCGAATAGCTTCGCGATAGGTAAGCTCTCTCATGACCTCCTCCCGACCACCAGCTCCGGGCTCTCAGGCGCGTAGACATCTTTATAGAGCTCCTCGGGAGCGGGGAATGGACTCTCCTCCGCATACTGGATGGCATCGTCGATCTCCGCCTCCACCTCGGCAGTGATCTTGCTCACGAGTGCGTCAGTCAGGATCCCGCGCTGCATCAGTTGAGCCCGCATCCGGGCGATCGGATCCTTGGCCTGCCACTGCTCGATCTCGGCGGGATCTCGGAAGGCTTCCGGGGGCTGGACTTCACAATGGTTCCGGTAGCGATAGGTCATGCACTCCAGCAGCGTCGGCCCCTCGCCCGCCCTGGCGCGGGCGGCAGCGGCCTGCACCGCCTCATAGACGGCGAAGATATCGTTGCCGTCCAGGCGCATTCCGGGGAAGCCATACCCCTGGGCCCGGCAGGCAAAGTCGGAGCCAGCAAAGTGTTTGGACAGCGGAGTATATTCGGAGTATCCGTTGTTCTCGAGCACGAAGATGATGGGCAACTTGAAGACCCCGGCGAAGTTGAGTCCCTCGTGGAAGTCGCCTCGCTGGGCTGCGCCGTCCCCAAAGAAGTCGACCACGACATTGTCCCTTCTCTGGAGTTTGAACGCGAGCGCAGCGCCAACCGCCACGGTGATCGAGGCTCCCACGATTCCGCTGCCCAGCAGCACGCCGCGCTCGGCGTCGCCCATGTGATGCGCAGTGGCTTTCCCCCTGGCCGGCCCTGTGACTTTGGCGTATACCCCCGCCATCTGCACCCGGGCCGAGATCCCTTTAACCAGAAAGGCGCCGCGGGTCCGCAAGGAGGGCATCACTTGGTCCTGCTGCCGCAATCCGTAGCAGGCGCCGACGGCGATGGCCTCCTGCCCCTGGCTCCCATGCGGCAACTCCACCACACCGCCCTTCCCCCACAGGCTGCAGATGCGGTCCTCGAACACCCGGGTGAGGACCATCCAGCGGTACATCTGGATCAGGTCCTTTTCAGTCAGTTGATCAGAGTAGCCCATAACCCCTCTCCTCCTTCCAGTGGTACCGTGAGGTGCAATTCCATCCACGTCACACCGCCTTGGAGGGGCAGCCACCGCCCACCCAACAGCCGCCGGGGTCCTACGGAGGAAGGATCCCGGGCTGTTCCAGGCGGCGCTTCACCGCCTGGAGGAACTGCACCGCAGGCGCGCCGTCCACCACCCGATGATCGTAGGAAAGGCACAAGTACATCACCTTGCGGACGACGATCGCTCCGTCCCGGACCACCGGCGTGTCGGCCACCTTGCCCATGCCCAAGATGGCAACCTCCGGCTGGTTGATGATCGGGGTGAAGAGCAGGGAGCCAAACGCGCCCGAGTTCGTCACCGTAAAGGTGCTGCCGGTCAGGTCATCCGGGGTGAGTTGGCCATCACGAGCGCGGGCGGCCATCTCGTCGATCTCCCGCGAAATCCCTTCCACGTCCTTCCGATCCGCAAAGCGAATCACCGGGACCACCAGGCCTTGGTCGAGCGCGACGGCCACCCCGATGTGAATGTCTCTCTTAACCAGAATGCGTTCCTCCACCAACGAGGCGTTGAGAATTGGGAATTCACGTAACGCCTGCGCTGCCGCCCAGACAACGTAGGCAGTGTACGAGGACCCCGATTCTTTCCGGAGGGCAGCCACTTCGCTCACATCCACATCGACTACCGTCGTGACGTCTGCCGCTGTCCGCCGACTCAACGAGACTCGTTCGGCAATGCGACGGCGAAGGCCGGTGAGCGGGATCACCTGGGCGTCCTCAGGAGCCTCGACCACTGGCGCGGCCATGCCTTTAGAGGCAAACGCTCGAACATCCTTTTCCGTCACAAGCCCACCCGCCCCAGTACCCGCCACCTGCGAGATCTCCACGCCCAATTCCCGAGCTACCCGACGCGCGACTGGCGAAATCGCCTGGCGCCTACCGGGCGCAGCGGGCACACCGGGAACGGCGGTCTCCCTCGGTGTGGGCGGAGCTGTCACACCAGCGGCCTGCGGCCGCCCTGTCAGCAGTTCCTCGATGTTCTCCTCGGCCCCCGCCAGGATGGCCAGCGGCGTGTCCACGTTGGCTTCCTCTCCGGCCGGCACGAGCACCCGTCTGAGGATCCCGGATTGTGGGGCCTCGACCTCCATCTCCGCTTTGTCACTTTCGATTGAAACGAGTGGCTCCCCCTTCTTGACGGCGTCACCCTCTCTTTTCAGCCACTCGACCACTCGACCTTGTGTCATTGTCTGTGAAAGCCGGGGCATGCAGACTTGCTGGGCCATCAGATGACCCCTTCGGACTTCAGTTGGGCCACCTCCTTCACGGAGAGCCCCAGCCAGCGGCCATAGATTTCCTCGTTGTGCTGACCCAACAGCGGTGGAGGACGACGGATCTGCTTCGGGGTGTGGGAGAAGTGGATGTTCAGCCCTTGCATTGGCACCCGCCCGGCGGTCGGATGCTCGATCTCGGCGATCATCCCCCGATGCCGGATCTGCGGATTCGCCACCACTTCGTCGATCGAGGCGACCTTCGCACACGGTAAACCGGCTTCCCGTACGAGATGAACGACCTCATCGGCCGTCTTATTCTCCACCCACTTTGCCAGGAGCGCCTCCCCTTCTTCAATATGCGCCATACGCGCGTCCAGGGTGGCAAAGCGCGGGTCCTGCAATACCTCCTCCTGACCCATCACCTTCACCAATTGCGGGAACAGTGAGTCGTTCCCCGCCGCGAGGTACACCCACCCTCCGTCCTTCGCCCGGAAGAGGTTCACGGGGGCAGCATATCGGTCCCGGTTGCCCCGGCGGGTCATCTTTCGCCCGAGAAGCAGATACTCAGGAATCGCAGTGATCAAGTAGGAGACGGCCGTATCCAGGAGGGCGACGTCTACTCGCTGCCCGATACCCGTATGCTCACGCGCCCGCAACGCCGCGAGGGTGCCGATGACGGCATACAGGGCCGTACTGTAGTCGATGACAAACGATCCGGCCATCGTCGGGGGCCCGTCGGGCGGGCCGGTCATTTCCATGAGGCCGCTCATGGCCTGCGCAATGACGTCGTAGCAGGCGAGGTTGGAATAGGGGCCATCCTGTCCGAACCCCGAAATACTCACCATGATCAGGCGGGGATTGATCGCCTTCAACACGTCATAGCCACAGCCCATTTTATCCATCGTGCCGGCGCGAAAGTTCTCGACGAGCACATCCGCGTGTCGGACGAGATCCCGGAGCAGGGCTGGACCGCGCGGGTGGCGAAAGTTGATGGTGACGCCCAGCTTGTTTCGATTCATGACGAGAAAGTACAGACTCTCGCCCCCGACCTGCGGCGCAACATCCCGGACGTCGTCCCCCCTGCCGCTCCGCTCGACTTTCACCACCTCCGCGCCCATGTCGCCCATGAGCATGCAGGAGAAAGGACCGGCGAGAACCCGCGTGAGGTCAAGAACCTTAATCCCTTCAAGCGGACCCTGCATAATGGCAGATACCTCCTCCTGGACCGACCGTTGCACGCCGACAGGGTCAGGGACTCAGCCTTCGACCAGTGCGCTGGCCCAGCCGGCCGCGGTCATCTTGCCGTCCTGGTTCTCGACCCAGATCTCCAGCTCCAGGCGGGTCCCCTCGGCATCCCGGCTCTCGCCGGTCACTGCCCCGCGCGCGGTGATGGTCTCCCCGGAATAGACGGGGCGGATGAACTTCATCTTCTCCCATCCCGTCGTGAACCAGGCGGGCCCGAAGAAGCTGGTGAGCATCTCCGTCAGGTAAACGCACTCCATCATCCCCTGGATCATGGTGGTGGGCAGGCCGCCCTTGCGGGCGATCTCGATGTCGGTGTGGATGTTCTGCAGGTGCTTCCCCACCCCCGAGAAGACCGCGACCTGTTCCTGGGTCACATGCTTGACCAGCGGGGCGAGCGGCGTGCCGGGGGTGAGACCCGGGCGGGCACGTGCGACCGGCTCCACGTCTTTGCGGTATGCACCGGTGACGCGCTTCTCCACCGCCTCGGCGGTGCTCTTGCCCACCACGGGGCCCGGCTCGATGTGCAGGATCTCGACCCCGCGATGGCGCAGCAACACCCGGCCATCCTCGCCTCTCGCGTCCGCCTCCATCACCACGTAGCCCTTGCCGCGCCGCTCGTACTTCTCGACGTACTTCCCATGCAGGCGCACGCGCTCGCCCACAAAGACCGGGTTCACGAACCACAGCTCTTCCTGGGTATGCAGCCCCACCACCGTGTTGGCATCGTAGACCGTGGTGAAGAGCTGGAGCACGTCGTTGGCCAGGATGCCGGCGTGCCCGATGCGCTTGCCGAAGGGGGAGTCCCCGAAATACCAGGGATGGTAGTCGTCCATCATGAAGGCAAAGGTCTTGATCTTGTGGTCCGTAATGACCTCATCGATCGGACCGAACTCTTCGCCGACTTCGACCAGCTCATACAAGCCCTCTTTGAGTTTCCTGCCACCCGCCGCTCCCATGGACTGTTCTCCTCTCTTTGTACCGGGGATGATTTGAGCCTCCGGGGGTTGACCGAGAGCACGGGTGTCCGCCGCCGTCGTGTCTCACCTATCCCTTGACCGCTCCGGCCACCATGCCGCGGATCAGGTGCCGCTGCAGCAAGCCGAAGAACACGAGAAGCGGGACGATCGTGGCCGTCGCCACCGCACACAGCTCGTTCCATTCAATCTGTCGCTGGCCTACCAGCAGGGACGCTGCGACTGGGAGGGTTCTGGCCATTCCCCCTCCCGCCAGGATCAGGGCGAACAAGAATTCGTTCCACGCCAGCAGGATGATGAAGATGGCCGCCGCCCCCAGCCCGGGTGCCGAGATCGGCAGGATCACCCGCCAGAAAGCACTGAACCGCGAGCAACCGTCGATCCTTGCCGCATCATCCAGATCGGTCGGGATCCCGGCGAAGAAGCCCTGCATGATCCAGACGGCGTAGGGCAGGCTGAACGTGGTGTAGGCGATGATCAGACCGGTCCGAGTGTCCAGCAGGCCGACCCGATTGAACAATTGAAACAGGGGGATGGCGTAGATGATCGGAAAGAGAAACCGCGTGCCGAGCAGCGCGTAGGCGATGACGTTTCTGAACCGGAATGGGTAGCGGTCCAGCGCATAGGCTGCCAATGATCCCAGGGACAGCGCGATTCCCGTGGTCCCGAATGCGATAACCAGCGTGTTCAAGAAGTACAGCCCGTAATTCTCCCGCACGAAGATGTTCTGGTACGCCCTGAGGGTTGGGTGAAACAGCCATACGGGCGGGATAGCCAGCGTATCCAGGGGCGTCTTGAACGAGCCGACGATGATCCAGTAGATTGGGAAGAGCGCCACGAAGAGGTAGACCCCCAGAAAGAGAACGTCCACCACATTCCCGGGCCGCAACCACGCCAGCCGCCGAAGGCCGTGAGTCATGGTGCCACTCGGTTGGTTCCCCATTGGTCCATTCCTCGCCCTGCGAAGGGCCTGGGGGCTATCTCGTGGCAGAGCTGGACGACTCTGCCGTGGCCCGGAGGATGCGGATATAGATCAGAACCAGCACCACCGCCACCACCAGCATGAGCCATCCCAAGGCTGAGGCCTTGCCCATGTCGAAGTAGTAGAACCCCATTCGGTATGCGAACAGGTTCATGACCTCCGTCACTCGGCCCGGGCCGCCGTCGGTCAGGATCAGGATCGTATCGAAGGTCCGCAGGCCGCCTATGGTGCGGATGAGCAAGGCGGTTACGGCGATCGACTTGAGCATCGGCAGTGTCACATACCAGAGGCGCTGCCACTCCGAAGCCCCATCCACGCGAGCCGCCTCCATCACCTCGCCGGGTATGGCCGCGAGGCCCGCCGCGAACAACAGGATGACGATCGGTGTGTAGTACCAGACGTCCACCGCCACTATCCAGAACAAGGCCCCCCTGGCCTCCGTGAGCCACGCGGAGACCGGGATGCCAAGTACCCGAGCGAAATAGGTGATGACCCCCATCTGCGAGTTGAGCATGAACTTCCACTGAATTCCCACCACGATCGGGGTCACCACCATGGGCACCAGGAACAGCGGTTTGATCCAGTTCCATCGTCCAAAATTCCGATCCAGGCGCAACGCCACCGCCAAGCCGAGGAGCATGGTGACAGCCACCGTGGTGACAAAAAAGAACGCGGTGGTCTTCAGCGCACTCCAAAATCTCGGCTCGGTCAGCATCGCCCGGTAGTTCTCGAGACCGTTGAAGCGGTACAGTCCGGGCCGGATCATGACGTCGTAGTGCAGGCTGGTCCACAGCGCCACGCCCAGCGGGTAAATGAACACCAGGAATATCGTGAGCGTCGTGGGCGCAATGAACCAGTACGCCCAGGCGTGTCTGTGCATCCGGCCCCGCGCTGGCCGAGCCTGTCCTGCCATTGGCTGTCCCCCACCTGGAGGCCTACCCGAACCACGTCCAGAGCCCGTTTTGGGTGGGCCCCGGCGCATGCGTTCGGGTAGGCCCCACGCTCTGGCTACTCCCAGGGCATCTTGCCGGTGTGGCTCCCCACCTTGTAGCCGCGCTCCTTCAGCAGCGCGACCACCGCCGCGTTGGAACGGTCCAGGGCTTCCTTCACAGACGCCTGGCGGGCGTAGGCGATATGGAGCTCATTGCCGTGCTTCTCCATGATCTCGCCCCACTCGGGAATCTTCGGGAACTGGGCCTCGGGCAAGTTGGCCTTGAACTGGCGCTCCGCCACGGCCAGCCAGCCGTGCTTGGCGCGGACATCCTTGTCGGCCAGGACCGATGCGCGGTTGGGCGCGATCGCCGATTCGAGCGCCATGCGCATCTGCTTCTCTCTGGTCGAAGCCCAGACGATGAAGTCGAAGGCCTCCTTCTTGTTCTTGCTGTTCTTGTTGATCACGAAGGCCCAGCCCTCGTCCACCGCGGGACTCCGCTCGTACTTGGTGCCACCCAGTCCTTTGAACGGCACCGTGACAAAGTTGGTCTTATCCTGGACTTTGGACCGTTGGGGATCGAAGATCGCCGGGATTCGCGAGAGCGGCGGAATCTGCTGCACCGCCAGGCCGCGCTGGTAGGTCTCGTCCCGCTCGGTGTTCCCGTAGGTGAGCACGTCGGGGGGCATGTACGGGATGATCTCCTTCGTGTAGTACTCGGTGACGAGCGCCGCCGTGGGCGAGTTGAAGAGCGGGTTCAGCTTCTCGTCGAACCACCGACCGCCTGCCGCATTGAACATGATGGCCCAGCTCATCGCGGCGGCAGCCACAGGCTTGTGGTGCCACACCATGCCGTATACGTCCTTCTGGAACTTGTGGAGTTTCTTGACATTCGCCGCGAAAGCGTCGGAGGTCAAGACCCCGTCCCTGGGCGGGGTCAGCCCCGCCGCGCTGTAGATGTCGTGGCGGTAGGCCAGCAGGAAGGTCTGCGACGAGATCGGCACCCCGTACTGGTGGCCTGCGTACTTGAAGAGGTCCCGCTGCACGGGGATGATGTCGTTCCAGTCCAGCGCTGGGCCGGCCTTGGCGACGTAGTCGTCCAGCACCTCCAGTTGCCCGGTACCGATCTCGCCGTTCGACCAGAAGCTCCAGGGCGTCAGCATGTCGTAGCGGGCCCCGCCCGTGACCAGCTCGGCCATCTGCTTGGCGTAGCCCTCGCCGAAGGGGATCTGATCGAACACCACCTTGATCCCGGTCTCCTTCTCGTAGGCCGGCAGCAGGCCCTGGACGGCCCCCGTCGGCGGGTAGAGGTGGATGATGGCCTTGAGCGTCAGGCTCTTGGGCTGGGCCGGAGCTTTCCGAGGAGGCGCCAGCGCCACGGCCGCCGCCGTGCCCCCCACCACCTTCAGGAATCGCCGTCGGTCGATGCCCGTTCCGCCTGCCTTCTTCCGATGCGTCTTCATTGACCCCCTCCTATCGTTGATTCAATCGGGACTGCGTGGGCCCTCCCGGAGGACCGTCTACCTGCCACAACGAGCGCCCCGGGTGGAAGCAACTCGCCGACGGCCACTGGCCGTATCGCTTCACATGACATACACCCCTCCTTTCCACTCACACCCTCGCGGCCAGGAGTCTCGAGCCGAGATCTCTATGGACACTGCCCCACGTATGACCGAGATCAGAACGGGTCCTTCCACACGTTCTCCTGGTCATCAATGGGCACGTCCAGGACCACCACCGCCTCGGCGGCGAAGGCTCGCCGGAGCGCGTCGTCCAGGTCCTCGGGCCGCTCCACCCGCTCGCCCCGGGCGCCGAAGCCCTGCGCCACCAGGTCGAAGCGGACGTCCCCGAAGTCCACGCCGATGTAGCGCGGCCCGTACTTGGCCTCGTGCTCCTGCTTGATGTTTCCATAGGACCGGTTGTTCATCACCACCACGACCAGGGGCGTCCGTTCCCGTACCGCCGTCTCCAGCTCCGCCACGCACATCCCCAGGGCGCCATCGCCGACGATCGTCACGACGCGCCGGGTCGGCCGGGCCAGCTTGGCCGCGATGGCCGCGGGGACCTCGATGCCCATGTTGCCGAAGCCCACCGGCTTGAGGTAGGTCCGGGGCTCGTAGACATCCATGAGGTGGGACCAGATCCCCGGATTCCCCGCGCCGGCCACGATGATGCCGGATTCGGGCAGCATGGCCCGCACCCGTTGGACCAGGTACTGCGGCTTGATGGGGATCTTCCCGGCGAAATGGGCCGGGGTCGCCTCCGCCCGCCAGGCCGTTCGCCGCCGCTGGAGGTCGGCCACCCACTCCGTGCGCTGGGCCGGGATGGGCGCGTCCTTCATGGCCGATGCCAGGGCGTGCAGGGCCTCCCGGGCGTCTCCCACCATGGTCGCCTCGCAGGGATAGTGCCTCCCCACCATGGTCGGCTCGATGTCCACCTGGATGATCCGCGCCGGGAGCTTCACAGTCCAGCGGGAGGTCGAGGGCGCGTTGAGGCTGTTCCCCACGGCGATCAGGAGGTCCGCCTCCGCCAGGATCTCCTTGGCCAGCCGCGTCCCGAAGCGGCTGCGCGGCCCGAAGACCAGGGGGTGCATGGTGGGCACGGCGCCGATCCCGTTGAAGGTGGTGATCACGGGGATCTGCTGCGCTTCGGCCAGCGCCAGGACCTCGGCCGAGGCCTCGGAGATGAGGACCCCGTTGCCCACCCAGAGGACGGGTCGCCGCGCCTCCCGCAGCCCGCGGGCCGCCCGTACCACATCCTCCAGGTCCGGCCGCACCCGGCCGGTCGCCCGGTACGTCAGGGGGGCGGCCGGCGTGAACTCCAGCTCCCCATCCTCCACCGTGTCCCGGCTGAAATCCACCAGGACCGGCCCGGGGCATCCCGCCAGGGCCCGCCGGAAGGCCTCCCGCATGACGTGGGGGATGCGCTCCGGCGCCGTGACCAGGACGCTCCACTTGGTCAGGCTCTGGAACAGGGCCACGTGATCGGCGTCCTGGGCGTCGTCGTAGCCGATGTCTTTGCGCCGGTTATTCACGGTGATGGCGATCACCGGGCTGGAGTCCCGCATGGCCCCCCCGATCCCGGTGATCAGGTTGGTGGCGCCCGGGCCCGTGGTGGCCAGGCAGATCCCCGGCGTGCCGGTGATCCGGCCGTAGGCGTCGGCCATGTGGGCCGCGCCACGCTCGTCCCGCGTGGTGATGAACCGGATCTCGGGCGTCTCGTACAGGACATCCATGATGGAGAGGGTCTGTCCTCCCGGCACCCCGAAGACGAACTCCACCCCCTCCGCCTTGAGGCACTCCACCACGGCTCTCGCGCCAGACATGCGTTGCGTGCTCACGGCCTCATCCTTTCTCCCGATTCCAGCCCCCGGCGGGCGGTCACTTGGTTTTGCGCGCCGCCGGCTGGGGCGGCGCCAGGTATTCACCATCCGGGTCAATCTTCTCCCGCAGCAGCCGGATCTGGTCCGGGGTGGGCGGCACTGTCTGGGGGACCACGGAAGGAACGAGAAGCTCGAACCCGGTCTCCGCCTTCACCTCCTCGACCGTCACGCCCGGATGCACGCTTTCCAGTTGCATGCGCTTGGAGACCGGCTCGAACACGGTGATGACCAGCCGCCGGGGCTGGGCCCCGATGATGCCCGATTCGAAGATGAGGGTGAGCCGGGGCGCGTGGGTGAACGTGGCCAGATAGGCCGCGATCATGGGCAGCCCGGTCCCGATGAAGGCCACCTCTGAGGCGCCCGGCCCCTGCCAGCATGTCCGCCGCCCAGCAGTCCCCCATGGAGGTCAGCTCGAAGTTCCCCTTGCCCTGCCGGATCATCTCCCGGACGAGTGCCAGGGGGGTCAGGGAGTGGGCGAAGCCGCTGATGGTCAGATGCGCCCCGTCCGGGATGCGGCCGGCGGCCTCCGCCAAGCTGATGAGCTTCTGCCCGTGCGAAATCTGTGTCACCTTCGATCTCTCCGTCGTCGCAGCCGGCCTACCCCGTCGAGCCGTCACCCGGACATGCTCCGTGACCGAATGATCGGCCCGACAGGTGGGCGTGCGCGCCGCACTATCCCCATCGTTTCCTTGGCGACCTTGGCGCCATGGCGGTTCAAGGTTTTTCTCGGATCAGGGTTACTTGACCGACATGGCCTTTTCCAGGAGGGCCACCGCCTCCGGACCCAGCTTCTCGGCGTACTCCCGGTTGAACTTCTCAAGGGCCTTGGCGAATGGTCGGGTGTCCGCGATGGTCACGATGGTGGCGCCCGCCGCCCGCATCTTGTCCAGGGACTCCTTGTTGAATTCCTTCAGGAGCCCCAGTTGGTACACGCTGGCTTCCTTGCCGGCCTCTTGCAGCGCCTGCTGCTGGGCGGAAGACAGCTTCTGGAAGGATTTCTCGTTGATCGCCAGGTACCGGAAGTGCCAGATGTGCTCGGTCAGGCTGATGTTCTTGGCCGGCTCGTACCACTTGGTGCTCCACAGGGTATCCGGACCCCCCTCGGCCGCCTCGACCACGCCCGTCTGGAGGCTCGTGTACGCCTCGGGGAACGCCACCGGGGTCGGCGTGGCTCCCAGGGCCCGGGCCATCCCCACGTACAGCGGCGTCTCGGGCACCCGCAAGCGGAGTCCCTTCATGTCCTCCAGGCTCCGGATGGGCCGCTTGCCCGCGATGCTCCGGGGCCCCAGATAGAAGAAGCCCAGGTTTCGCAGGCCGCTCCTTCGCAGGATCTTGTCCACATCGGGTGCCAGGGCCTCCGCCACACGGTTCATGTGCTCCAGGTCCCGGTAGATGTAGGGCAGCTCCAGGGTGTGGATCGGCTGGATGAACCGGCCGATCCCGGACAGGCCGCTGGCCACGATGTCGATGGAGCCCGCCACGACGCTCTCCGCCATCTCCCGCTCGTTTCCCAGCTTGGAATCCACGAACACGTCGATCTTGACCTGCCCCTTCGTCTTCTGGGAGACCAGCTCGGCAAACTTGAAATCCCCCTTGCTGTTGCTGTGGTTCTCCGCGTAGATGTCCCCGAATTTCAGGGTGACCGTCTGGGCCACCCCCACGCCCGGGGACAGGAGCGCCAGGAAAGCGATCCCCAGCAAGGCCAGATCAGCACACCGCAGGACTCTTCTCGTGGTCATGATTTTTCCTCCTCCCCTCATTTAAACACCAGTCGCGGGATCGCGGTCACCAGCGGTGGGATGTACGCGATCAGGAACGTCACCAAAACCAGAGGCACCAGGAAGATCCACACCAGGCGCATGATCCCCGACAGGGGGATCTTGGCGATGCTGCAGCCGATGAACAGGAGCGTGGCCACGGGCGGCACCACGGCGCCCAGCAGGATCGCCAGCACCATGACCACCCCGAAGTGGACCGGATCGTATCCGAGGTTCGCCCCGATGGCCGCCAGGCTGGGGACGAACATGAATGCGGTGGCGATTTCATCCATGATCCCGCCGATGATCAACAGGGCGATGATGATCTCGGCGACGATGAGCGAGGGATTGCTGGTGGTCTGCTGGAGCAGGCGGAGGAGGATCTCGTCGAACCGGGCCAGGGTCAGCAGGTTGCCGAAGACCGCGGCGAAGGCAACGACCAGCATCACGTTGGCGGAGGCCATGGCTGCGGCCATCACGGTCTCCCGCAGGACTGTCCAGCTCACGGCGCGGTAGAACACCATCCCCACCAGGAGGCTGTACACGACCGCCACGATCCCGGCCTCCGTGGGGGTCATCAGACCGCCGAGGATTCCCCCGACGACGATGCCCGGCATCACCAGGGCCCAGATGGCCTCGCGGCCGCGGACGAAAACGGCCCGCCAGGTGAATCTCCCCTTCGGAACGGCATAGTTGGCCCCGCGAGTCAGGATCGCCACCAGCGCCATGAGGAACAGGCCGATCAGTATCCCGGGGATGATCCCCCCCAGGAACAGGGCCCCGATGGACACCCCCGCGATGGTCCCGTAGATGATCATGAAGATGCTCGGCGGGATCATGGGGCCCATGGTCGAGGCGAAGGCGGTCACCAGCGCGCTGAAGTCCGGCTTGTAGCCTTCCTTGATCATGGCCGGGATCACGATGGACCCGATCGCCGAGCAGTCCGCCGCGGCCGATCCCGACACTCCCGCCATGAGCATGTTGGCGATGATGTTCACGTGGGCGAGGCCGCCGCGGATGTGGCCGACCAGGGCCGAGGCGAATCCGACGATCCGGTCCGTCATCCCGGATCGTCCCATGATCTCCCCGGCCAGGATGAAGAAGGGAATCGCCATCAGCGGAAACGAGTCCATCCCCCCGAAAGTCTTCGTGATCATGATCTTCATGGAGAGGGACGGCTCCAGCGCGATCACGAACAGCGAGGAGAGGCCGATGCTGAAGGCCACCGGGATCCCGGCCGCGAGGCAGACGGCGAAGCCCATGAACAGGGTCCCGATCATCCGGTTGACCTCCGGCGGGTGTGTGCCGGGGAGAGGAGGGCTCGGAGCTGCTGCAGGCTCTGCCACGCCACCTCGAGGAGCATGCCCGCGACCCCCACCGGGATGGCCAGGTATGCCCAGCTCATGGAGATCTCCAGGGCCGTCGAGAGCTGGGTCCGGTTCACCGACGCCATGATAAGCCCCTGCGTCAGGTACACCAGAAGCAGGATCATGATCCCCAGGTTTCCGGCGAGGATCGCCACCCGCTGCAGGCCTTCCGGGAGATACTGGATCGCCAGGTCCACGCCGAAGGCCAGACCCTTCCGCACCACCAGGGGCGAGACGAGCCAGAAGATCCAGATGAACCCGTAGCGGATCACTTCCTCCGCCCAGAAGAGCGCGTACTCCCCGCGCAGGAGATACCGGAGGCAGATCGAGACGAAGCCCAGGGCTATCAATCCCAGCACGCCGGGAACCACCAGCGCCTCGATCGCCTTCTCCGACCAGTCCCGCTGCATTCGCCTATGCTCTCCCGTAGTGTCGTGCTCCAGAGATATTCGCCGTGTCGCAGCGCCTCCGGGGCCGTCCCTCGGGACGCCGCGGTGTGTCCCCGAACTCCTGGGCCCAGGCGCTACCCCGCCAGTACGCCCCCGTCCACCCGGATCAACTCGCCGGTCACGTAGTCCGACGCGGGCGCCGCCAGATACACCACGGTGCCGCCAAGCTCCTCCGGCAGCGCCGTCCGCCCCAGCGGGACCCGCGCCGTCACCCGCTGGACCCACGCCGGATCCTGGAAGAGCGGCTCGGTCAGCTCCGTCCGGAAGAAGCCCGGCTCGATGGCGTTGACCCGGATGCCATACGGCGCCCACTCCACCGCCAGGCTCTTGGTGATCTGGCGGACACCCCCCTTGCTGGAGGCGTAGGCGACGATGTTCGGGAACCCGGCCTCGCTGGCCAGCGAGGCGATGTTGATGATCTTCCCGTAGCCCCGCGGCCGCATCACCCGGCCGGCGGCCTGGCAGCAGAGGAAGGTCCCCTTCGTGTTCACCTCGTGGACCCGGTCCCAATCCGCCTCCGGGTATTCCAGCGACGGTCCCCGCAGGTTGAGTCCCGCGCTGTTGACCAGGATGTCGAGCCGGCCATGCCGTTGGACCACCGCCTGGACGGCTGCCTCCACGCTCCGGGCATCCGTCACGTCGCAGGTGATCCAGTCGCCGCCGATCTCGGCGGCCACGGCCTCCAGCGGTCCGGGACGCCGCCCCGCCACGGTGACCGTCGCCCCGGCCTCCCACAGGGCCGCCGCGCTTCCCCGGCCCAGGCCGGTCCCGCCCCCGGTCACCAGGGCCACCCGCCCGCTGAGATCGAACCCGTTCTTTCCCATGGGACCCGTCTTCCTCGTTGTCAGCCGCGCAAGATCAGTGGCTGGCCGTTGCTGTCGTGGATGGCATGGACCAGCCGGACCGCCGCGATGCCGTCCAGGATGTCCGGCTTCGGCGGAGTCCCGCGTAGCACGCACTCGGCGAAGTTCCGGACCTCCCCCAGGTATCCCATGTGGGCCAGCGACCAGTTCTCCGGGGAAATCGCCGTCATGTTCGGCGCCCAGGTCAGCGAATCGTGCTCCGGGTCCAGGTCGCGGCCCCGGTCCATGGCCGGCGCGTTCCGGTGGTACGTCAGGTGGCTGACGTTCTCGACGATGACGGTCCGCCCCTCCCCCATGAGGCGGAGGTGCTCGTTCGGAACTCCCCGGGACTCGTAATTCGACACCTCGACGAGCCCGGTGGCCCCGCTCCGGAACCGGAGGACCGCCGCGAAGCCGAACCGCTCCTTCCCCCCCGTGCTCTTCTGGGCGCACACCCACTCCACCGGGCCGGCGTAGTGCTGGATCAGGTCCAGGTGGTGGATGCTGTGGTCGAGCAGGAACGAGAACGGCGTCAGCTCCTTCGACCAGACCGGGACGTACAGCCCCGAGGTGAACTTGCACGTGAGGTGGGCCAGTCCTCCGAATTCGGGAGAGTCGATGATCCGCTTGGCCATCCGGTAGGCCGTCCCGAAACGCTTCATGAAGCCGACCGCCAGGAAGCGATTCGTCTCCCGGCTGACACTGGCCATGCGCTCGCCGTCCTCGACCGTGAGCGCGGGCGGCTTCTCGACGTAGGCATGCAGCCCCGCGCGCATGGTGTCGATGGCCAGGTCCGGGTTGACCGCCGGCCCCACGACGATCATCACGGCCTCCAGAGATTCCCGGGCGAACATCTCCCGGTGATCCTGGTAGGCCCGCGCCGCGCCGAAGGCCGCGGCAGTCCGCTCCGCCCGTTCCCGGTCCAGGTCGCAGACGGCCACCAGCTCGATGGGCGCCAGATGGAAGCAGGGAAACAGCGCGGCGTTGGGAAATTTGCCGCACCCGATCACACCCAACTTGACTCGCCTCTCCTCGACCATATTCCCTTCCTTCCCGATCCGCCGATTCCTCGATGGCTTGCAGGCAGCCGGCCCTCTTCCGAATCACGCTACCCGGTAGCGCCCCAGCACGTCCTGGTCAATCTCGATGCCCAGGCCCGGCCCCTGCGGGACCCAGACCAGCCCCTCGCGGAATTCGATGGGCAGCGTGGACAGCTCGTCCCGGAGGGGACTGGGATTCCGGTCGAACTCCAAGACCGGCTCCTGGTAGTAGGCCGACGGGTTCCCGGTCGGCGGGCACGGGGGCAGCGAGGCCAGGAGATGGAGCGAGGCGGCCAGGCCCACCACCGAGCCCCACACGTGGGGCGAGTACTGGATCCCGAAGGCGCGCGCCAGGGCGGCGATCCGCTTGCACTCCGTGAGGCCGCCCGACCCGCACGTGTCGGGCTGGATGATGTCCACCGCGCGCCGGCGGATCAGCTCCCGGTGTCCGAAGCTGGTGAACTCCCCCTCGCCGCCGCTGATGGGGATGGGGGACTTGGCGCGGACCTCCACGTACCCGTCGATGTCCTCGGGCGGCACCGGCTCCTCGAACCAGGTGATGTCGTAGGGCGCCAGGGCCCGGGCCATCTCGATGGCCGAGTAGGCGTTGTAAGCGTGGTTGGCGTCCACCATGAGGCGGACATCCTCCCCCACCACCTTCCGGATGGCCGCCACCAGCCGGACGTCCTCGTGTGGATGCAGGAATCCCACCTTCATCTTGATGGCCCGCATCCCCAGGGAGAGGAGGTGCCGCGCCTCGTCGCTCAGGATCGCGATCTGCTCCGTGAGGTTCTTGGCCCCCTTGTAATACAGGCCCGGGGCGTAGGGGGTCACCGCGTCGCGGAAGGCGCCCCCCAGGAGCTTGTGGACGGGCTTCCCGGTGGCCTTGCCCTTGATGTCCCACAGGGCGATGTCCACCCCGCTGATGGCGCCGATGAGGGTCCCCTTCTGGCCGTAATCCCGTGTCGCGTCGTACATCCGCTCCCAGAGGACCTCGGTATCGAAGGGATCCTGCCCCAGGAGAAGCGGCTTCAGGGAGACGTCCACGGCCACCTTCGGGAGCTCCGGCGGCCCGGTCTGGCCGCCCTCGCCCCAACCCTCGATCCCCTCGTCGGTCAGGACCTGGACCAGGAGCGAGGCCCGGTCCCGGATCCAGCCCTTGGAGGAGGCCCCGTACTTCTCCGGGTCGTACGCCTTGCGGAGGATGTGGGTGCGGACGTCGGTGATCTTCATGCGGCCCTCCCGCGGACAGCCTACCGGATCACGGTCTTGTCGATGGTCAGCGCCCCGTCCGCCACGATGACCGCCCCGGTGACGTAGCGCGAGAGCGGCGAGGCCAGGAAGAGGGCCACGTTGGCGATGTCCTGGGGCTCGGCGATCTCTCCCCAGGGCACCGCCTTGATGTGGGCCTCCCGCCGGGCGGCATACGCCTCGGGCGGGAACAGCCCCTTGCTGATGTTGGTCCGGACCACACCGGGCGCGATGGTATTCACGTTGATGTGGTGCGGGGCCAGCTCCACCGCGAAACACCGGGTAAGCGCGATGACCCCCGCCTTGGCCACGCTGTAGGCCCCCTCGTTCTCCCGGACGATCAGGCCGTTCTGGGATGAGATGTTGATGATCTTCCCCTCGATCTTCCGCTCCACCATGTGGCGCGCTACAACCTGGCAGCCGTAGAAGGCGCTCCGGAGGTTGATGGCGAGCATGCGGTCCCAGAGGTCGTCGGTCGTCTCCAGGAGCTTGCCGATGCCCAGGGCACCGGCGTTGTTCACCAGGATGTCCACGCGCCCATGCTGCCGGATGGCCGCGGCGACCAGCGCCTCCATCTCTTTCCGGGAGGAGACGTCCGTCCGGAGGAAATCGGCGGTCCCGCCCGCCTGGCGGATGCGCTCCACGGTCTCCCCCGCTTCGGCCTCCAGCAGGTCCCCGATCACGACCGTCGCCCCTTCCCGGGCAAGGGTGGCGGCGATGGCCTCGCCGATGCCCCGCGCGCCGCCCGTCACGATGGCCACCTTGTCTTTCAGGTCCATGGGTCCCTCCCTATTTGCGAAACCCAGCACTTAGCCCTGATCCGAGGAAAATTTGAACCGCCATGACGCCAAGGTCGCCAAGGATATGATGTTCCGATCCTTCCATCGAAAAACGCCAAACCCAGCTCCTGGGGCCTTCCGAAGTTTCGTTCCTTTCCCAGAGATAGGCCCTTTTGCTCTTGGCGTTCTTGGCGCCTTGGCGGTTGAGATCTGTTGAGAATTTCGGATTGAGGTTAGGTGGCGCTCCGCTCGCGCTCCGCCAGCGCCGCCTCCAGTCGCTCCCGCAGGAGGGGGAGGGGCGGCGCCTTCCCGGTCCACCCCTGGAAGCTCAAGGCCGCCTGGTGCAGCAGCATCCCCAACCCGTTCAGTGTGCGGCAGCCGTTCGCCCGGGCGCGCGTGAGGAAGGCGGTCTCCCGCGGGAAGAAGACCAGGTCCGCCACGACGAGCGGCGGGCGAAGGATCGCGTAGTCGAAGAGAGGGCCGGCCTCCGGCTGCAACCCGATTGAGGTGGCGTTCACCAGGATGTCCGTCCCCTCCAGGAAGCGTGCCGGATCCCCTGCCAGCGGGTGCACCGAGACCCGGGCCTTCCCCGCCGCGGCCAGGCCCGGGGCCCAGGCCTCGGCGCGCGCCGGGGTCCGGTTCACCAGGCGAAGCTCGGCCGCGCCCGCGTCCTGGAGCGCGTAGGCCACCGCCTTGGCGGCCCCGCCCGCCCCCAGGATCGCAATACGTTTCCCGCCCGGCGGGATGCCTGCCTCCCGAAGGGAGGCGAGGAAGCCCTCCCCGTCCGTGTTGTGCCCGATCATCTTCCCCTCGGGCCGGAGGATGACGTTCACCGCCTGCAGGCGCGCCGCCGCCTCCGTGAGCCCGTCGAGGAGCGGGATGATCGTCTCCTTGTGGGGGGCGGTCACGTTGCTCCCCGCGTGATTCTCCCAGGCCTTGAGCGCCTGAAGGGTGACGGCCAGATGCTCCGCGCGGACCCCCCAGGCGATGTAGATCCAGTTGAGACCCACGGACTGGAAAGCGGCGGTCTGCATCGCCGGCGAGAGGCTCTGGCTGATCGGGTAGCCCAGGGTGGTGCATACTTTGGTGCTGCCGTTCAGTAGCATTACCTCTGCCTCACAGGAACTGCGGCACCAGAAGCCGCGGCAACAGCATCACCAGCGTTGGCCAGTAGGCCGCCACCAGGATGACGACCAGGACCCCCAGCATCAGGATGTGCAGCGTGACCAGGACCTCGGACAGGGGCACCTTGGCGATGGCGCAGGCGGTCAGGGTGCAGAGACCATAGGGCAGCGTCAGCAGGCCGAAGGCCAGCGTCATCACGATGACCACGCCGAGGTGCACCGGATGGATCCCCACGGACAGGGCCACGGGCTGGACGACGGGAACGAAGATCAGCATGGCCGGCGTCGCGTCGAGGAAGGTGCCGAGGATAATGAACAGGATGATGATCAGCGAGATGATGAGGGTGGGATTGCGGGTGACCGAGTCGAAGTAGGCCGCCACCAAGTTGGTGAAGCGGTAATAGGCCAGCAGATACCCGAAGACGGTGGCCGTGGCGACGCAGAACAGGATGACGGCCGAGGTGAGGGCCGTCTCCCCGAAGATTCGCCAGAGGTCGCGCCACGTCAGGGTCCGGTACACGAAGCGGACCAGCACCAGGGCGTAGGCCGCCGCGACCAGCGCCGCCTCGGTGGGGGTGAAGATACCGCCGGTGATCCCGCCCACGACGATGACGGGGATGAGCAGGGCCAGGCTGGACTCCTTGAGGCCCGGGATCAGGGCGCGCAGCCCCGGCCAGCGGTCGGTCTCGCGCGGGAGGTCGTACCAGAGGGCGAAGAGGTAGCTCATGCCCATCAGCGCCAGGCCCACCAGCACCCCGGGGAGCGCGCCCCCGATGAGCAGGCTCCCCACGGAGACGTTGGCCACCGCGCCGTAGATCACCATGAGGATGCTGGGAGGGATGATGACGCCCATGACGGAGGCCGCGGCCGCCAGCGAGGTGGCGAACCGGATCTCGTAGCCGCGCCGGACCATGGCTGGCACGAAGACCGTGGTCAGGCTGGCCGCCTCGGCCGTGGAGGAGCCGGAGATCCCGGCGAAGAACATCCCCACCACGACGGTCACGTGGGCCAGGCCTCCCTTGAGGTGGCCCACCAGGGGCCGGGCCAGCTTCATGAGCCGCTCGGAGACGCCCCCCTCCTCCATGATCTTCCCCGCCAGCAGGAAGAAGGGCACCGCCAAGAGCACGAAGGAATCCAGTCCCGCGTAGGAGCGCTGTGCCAGGAGCCAGAGCGACATGCGCGGCGTGACCAGGATCATGACCGTGGAGATCAGGGCCAGGGCGAAGGCGATGGGGAATCCCCACACCACCAGCGCGAAGAGGCCGCCGATCAGGATGGCCGACTCCAGGATCATGCCTGCTCCCGCCTCTGGAGGACGTGGAGCAGCCGCTCCAGGCTGTAGAGCATCATGAAGAGCCCGCCGGCCGGCACGGCCGCGTAGCTCCAGACCATTCGCACGTCCATCGTCGGGGACACCACGTCCAGCCCCATCCGGGCGAAAAGCGTTCCCTGCACCAGGAAGACCCCCGAGACGCCCAGCAGGAGGAGGAAGATGGCCGCCCGCACCAGGCGTCGGGCGCCGGCGGGCAGCGCCTGGACCACGAATTCCACCACGAAGTGGGCGCGCCGCCGGATGGCCAGGCCCGCCCCCAGGAAGACCATCCAGATCATGGAGAGGCGCGACAGCTCCTCGGTCCACACCAGCGGCACGCGGAAGACGAACCGGCTGAGCACCTGCGCCAAAAGGTCGGCGAAGAGCACCACCAGCACAAGGGCCAGGCATCCCTGCTGCACCCGCTCCACCGCCGCGCAGACGCGGCCCAGCCGCCCGTCTTCCGCCATCGCCCTTCTCTCCCTAGCGGGCCAGCGTGCCGATCTCCGCCACGACCTGTTCCATGCCCACCTTCTTGGCGAAGGTCTCGCGAACGCCCGCCGTGCGCTCGATCAAGGGGGCCCGGTTGACGGACACCAGCTTCAGCTTGTACTTCGTCTCGACTTCCTTCCGGGCGTTGTCCTCGTAGTCCATCTCCATCTTGTTCGCCTCGACGGCGGTGTCCCGGCCGACCTTCCGCACGAGGTCCTGCATGTCCTTGGGCAGGCTCCGGAACTGCTTCCCCCCCATGACCAGCGGCCGCAGCGAGAAGATGTGCTCGGTGAGGACCACGCTCTTGCTGGGCTCCACCCACTTCGCCAGGGTGAAGGTGGACCACTCGTTCTCGGCCCCGTCCACCAGCCCGGTCTGCAGGGCGGTGTACGCCTCGGCATAGGCGACCTGGATGGGGACCGTCCCCAGGACCTTCCACGTCTCGATCACCACGGGCGAGGCCCAGACCCGCATCTTGAAGCCGTTCAGGTCCTCCAGCTTCTCCACTACCTTGCCCCGGGTGATCAGGTTCCGCACCGACCCGCCGAACCACCCGATGATCAGGTTATCCCCCTTCTTGAAGGCGGCCTCCACCAGCTTGTCGCCGATGGGCCCCCGGACCACCCGGAACAGGTGGTCGAAGTCCTTGAAGAGGAACGGCAGGCTCATGATGCTCATCTCGGGGACGAACCGCTCCATGTTCCCGGGCGCGATGGTGGCCAGATCCACCGTGCCGACCTTCATGGCCTCCCACATCTCGTTCTCGGTGCCCAGAACGCCGCCCGGGAAGACCTCCACCTTGATGCGGCCGTTGCTGGCCTTCTCGATGTTCTTGGCGAACAGCTTGGCCCCCAGGTCTCCCGGGTGGCCGGCCACGTTCATCACCCCGACCCGGAAGGTGAACTCCGCCGCCTGCCCCGCGGCCGGCGGGATCGCCAGGCCGAGGATCGCGACGACCAGCACGATTCTCGCGAACGCTCTCATGACTCCCCCCTCCTTCTGTGAACAGTCCACCCGCACCGACCCGCCCCATGCGTGGAGCGCATCACCCTCCGTTATCCGACCCCGTCCTCTGCCGCAGCTCGATGGAGACCCCGTGGAAGGCCCGGGGATGGATGAAGGCCACGAGACCGTGGGGGCTCCGCCAGGCTCCGGACCAGCACGCCCACGTGATCGATCCGTCGGATCATGGGATCCTCCCCGCCGATCGCAGCGCCGCACTCACCCGGTCGAAGGCTGCGAAGACCTCGTCGTAGCGGGCGCGATGCTCCGTCCGAGGCTGGATGAGCTCCCCCACCCCGGTCATGGCCCGGGCCGCCGCGGGCACGTCGGAAAAGAGGCCGGCACCCACCGCGGCCAGGATGGCGGCGCCGAGCGCGGAGGCCTCGCGCACTGGCATCCGGCGAATCGGGAGCCCGAGGACATCCGCCCTGATCTGGGCCGTGAGGTCGCTCCCGGCGGCGCCGCCCACAAGCCTCACCTCCTCCACGCGTTCCCCCAGGCGAACGATGGCCTGCACGACCCTGCGCACGACGCAGGCGCCGCCTTCCAGGAGCGCCCGCGTGAGGTGCCCCCGCCTGTGCCCCAGGGTCAATCCCACGAAGGCGCCGCGCGCCTGGGGATCCCAGAGCGGGGTTCGCTCGCCCACGAGAGCGGGCAGGCAGAGCAGGCCGTCCGACCCCGGAGCGGTCTCGGCCGCCTCCCGGTCCAGGGCGGCGAAATCGGTGGTGCCGGCGACGTGCTCGGCGAACCACGTCAGGGCGCCTCCCGTGGTCGTGGTGGGGCCGCCCAGCACCCATTGTCCGGGGCAGGCGTGGGCGTTCGTCACCAGCCCGCCGGTCGGGTCCATCCGCGGCCGCGCCAGGCAGGCGAAGACCACGTCGGTCGTCCCCGCGACGTCGGCCGCCATGCCGGGCGTCGTGAGGCCTGCGCCGAGCGTGGCCAGCGTCCCGTCCGGCCCCCCCGCCACCACCGGGATCCCGGCCGGAAGTCCCGTCTCCCGGGCGACCGACTCACGGATTTTTCCCACCACCGCGGGAGAGGGAAGCACGTCCGGGAGGCGAGATGGGGGAACGTCCGCCAGTCCGCAAAGGCCGGCATCCCAGCATTTCTTCCCGACGTCGAACAGGAGGCTGTAGGAGGCGTTGGGCTCGTCGGTGGCCAGCTTTCCCGTCAGGCGCAGGACGAGAAAATCCTTCACCGTAGAGATCGAAGCCGTCCTTTCCCAGGCGGCCGGTTCGTGCCGTTGGATCCAGCGGAGGACGGCCGCGGGCCGCTCCGGGGCCGCCCGCCGCCCCGCTACCTCGGCCAGACGTCCCTGCCCCACCTCCCGCTGGAGATGTGCCGCCTCGGCTGCCGCCCTGCGATCCAGCCACGGGATGGCCGGCAGGACCGGCGCGCCCGTCGCGTCGAGACACAGCGTCGTCAGTTGCGCCGAGATCCCCACGCCTGCCACCCGGCGGAGCGGCACCCGACCGGCCAGCTCCTGGAGGAGGAGCCCCAGGGCCTTCCAGACTGCCTCGGCGTCCAGCTCGGCCCACTCCGGCCTCGGCAGGTGCGGCGCCCAGGCGCGGCTCGCCTGGGCCACCGGGCGGCCGGTCGGTTCGAACAGCAGAGCCCGGCCGCCGCTGGTCCCGATGTCAATTCCGAGGAGAAGCGGATCCTTTTCTTGCATGCCCGGCCCTGTCAGCACACCTTGGCCTGGAGGAACAGGCCCTTGGGGTCGATCCGCGTGCGGATGAGCTGGACCTCCTCGTCCGTCGGTGTCGGCGTCGTGGGGATCGGGTCCGGAAACGCCAGGGCGAAGCCCGTGTTTCTCTCGACCTCGCCCCGCGTGACGCCGGGATGGAGCGACTCCACCTGCATGCGCCTGGTCTTTTCGTTGAAGCCCAGGACCGCCAGGGTGGTCACCACCTTCCCCGGCCCGCCGCCCCGGTGCTGGAAGCGCTCACGGTACCCGGGGCCGTCGCCGAATCCCAGGCCCGAGATGAAATCCACCTTCTGTACGAAGACCCGCCGCTCATGCGGGACGATGATCATCGTGTGCCTGGCGTGGGCGCAGTGGTCCGTCTGGGCGATGGCCCCCACCAGGCGGACCTTGGGGTGCTTCTGCTCGCCGATGCACACGCTGTTCAGGTTCCCGTACGGATCGATCTGCGCGCCGGAGACGAATCCCCAGTCCATCATCCCGCGCCGGAACATGTCCAGGGCGTCCTCCACGGGGATCATGGCCCGGCACCGCCAGTCCAGGAGATCCGCGTCGGTGAAACAGGCGGGCGCCTCCTCGATGAGCGGCTCCAGCTTCACCCCGTACTGCGCGATGAAATCCACGCCCCGGAGCTGCGCCAGACGGATGGCCACGGTCGGGATCCCGACCGCCATCACGAAGGCCCGCCCCCCGGTCCCCAGCCCGATGAAGCCGAGCTCCCCGTCCTTCAGCTCCCGCGACACGACGCAGGCCATCAACTCTTCCACGGTGTAGGCGGCAGTCGTCATCGCACCACCCTCTGTCGCGTGAGAGCCATCAGCCGTTCGAGGCCGATGGCATCCAGGTACGCCCAATGGTCCGCCGGCCCGAGGACCCGCTCCTCCAGATACCCCTTGAACGCGTCCCCGCTCTTGGAGGCCTCGTAGTATTTGCCCACCTCCTCCAGGTCGTAGTCGTACCGGCTGTCGCAGGCCGTGGGATGGGCCCCGTAGGGGGCCTCGATGACGGCCGTGACGAACGTCCGCGGCAGGACCGTGAGCAGGGCGTTCCGCAAAACCTCCTCGTCGCTCACGATCTGCTCCACCGTCACCAGTACCGTCCGGGCGGCCTTGGCCAGGATCGCGTCCACCGAGTTGTCATGCCAGCGCTGCAGGTCGAGCTGGACGTTGCCGTACTGATCGGCCGTGTGAGCGTGGAGGATGGCCACGTCGGGCCTCGCCGCCTTCACCGCGGCGTAGCGCTCCCCCGTGAAGGGGCAGATCACCTCGGCCAGGTGCTCGTTGGCCTGCATCAGGTCCGAGCCCAGGGGGGTCTTCGTCGGGAAGAAGCTCATCCCCATGGCCGTGGCGCGGAACATGTCGATCCCCGTGGTCTCGGAGTGCTCGATGACCTTGAGGGATCCCCCTTCCGCCGCCCGGCGGAAGTTCAGGGCCAACCCGAAGGCCGAGATCCCGATGTAGGACGTCTCCACGGAGGCGACGCAGCCGGCCCCGATGAGCATGTCCATGTCGATCCCGCTGTTCCATCCCATGAGCTTCAGGTTCCGGCGCCCCTGGCGGATGATCTCGTGGATGATCGCCATGGGGTGCCGGCGAAGCGTGTGGCCTCCCACCGCCACGGTATCCCCGTCCTTGATCTGGGCCACCGCGTCCCGCAGGGTCATCACCTTCGACCTCACCTGTTCCGCCTCCTTCCCCTACCCCTTCTTCCCGATGTAGATCCCTTCCGGGTCCACCCGCTGGCGAAGAATCGCCGCCTGCTCCGGGCTGGGCGCCGGCGTCTCACCCACCGTCTCGGCCCGGAGCAGGGGAAAGCCGGTCCGGGACTGCACCTCCTCCGGCGTCACCCCCGGGTGGACGGTGAGGAGGCGCATGCGCTTGGAGCGGGGCTCGAAGTCCAGGACGGCCAGGTCGGTGATCACCCGCGTGGGGCCCTCCCCCCGCAGGCCGGCCCGCTCCCGCCCCCCGGGCCCGTCCAGGAATCCCGGCGTGGTGAGGTACTGCACCCGGGGGACCAGGCGCCTCTGCTCGTGGGGCATCAGGATGACGATCCGGCCGGCCAGGCTCCCGATGTCGTTCGCCCCGCCGCTGCCGGGGAGACGGACCGTGGGCCGCGCGTACCCGCCGATGGCGGTGGAGTTGAGATTGCCGTACTGGTCCACCTCGGCCCCGCCCATGAACCCGAGGTCGATGAAGCCTCCCTGCAGGAGGCTCAGGGCGTAGTACAGCCCCGTTGCCTTGACGCAGCCGTGGAGCAGCCGGAAGTCGCCCACCCCCGTGGCCAGCTCCCTCGGGCGCGCGTCCACGATCCCGGATTCGAAGACCAGCACCGAGGATGGCGCGTGGGTGAACTTGGCCAGATAGGCCGCCACCATGGGAAGGCCGGTGCCGATGAAGGCCACCTCTCCGTCCTTGATCTCCCGGGCGGCCGCCACGGCCATGATCTCCTGCCGGGTGACATCGCTCATGAGAGCGTCCTCGCGTGGATGCGCGCCAGCCCCAGCCCGGGATCGGCCCGCAGGGCCATCAGGCGGCGGATCCCGATCTTCCGCAAGTAGGCCCAGTGATCGGCCACATCGAACACGTACTCGTCCAGGTACCGCCGGAACGCCGCCTCGTCCCGGGAGGCCGCGTAGTAGTCGGTGAGGAAGGCGAAGTCCGGGTCGTAGTAGCGGTACATCCCGGTGGGATGGGCCCCGAAGGGCACCTCCACCAGGGCGTCCACCAGGAAGCCGGGCAGCACGGTGAGCTCGGGCTGCTGGCGGATCACGCCATCGTCCACGATCTCCTCCACCGTGACGATCACCCGGGAGGCCGCGCGCCCCTGCTCGTCAATGACGCAGGTGTTGCCGAAGAGCTGCGCGTTGCCGTCCCGGTCGGCCCGGGCGGCATGAATCACGGCGACATCCGGCCGGGCCGCCGGGACCAGCAATACCGACTCCCCAGTGAAGGGACAGGCGAAGGGCCGGGCCTTCTCCGCCTCGAACCCCCGCGTGTTCATCAGGTCGGTCCCCGCCATGGGCTTGATGGGGAGGAAGGGGATGCCCAGGCCGGCCGCCACCAGCCGCGAGGTGATGGCGAAGTGGCTGTAGTCCTCCACGGCGATCTCGCCTCGCTCCACCCCCCGGGAGAAGTTGTAGCAGCGGCCCATGCCCTCGAACATGAAGTTGGAGAAACGCGCCCGCCTGAGCCGGCCGGCCCCGGCCAGATGATCCGCCACCCAGCACTCCGCCACCGAGGTCATCTCGATGTCCCGCTTGCCCTGGCGGATCATCTCCCGCACGAAGGCCATGGGGGTGAAGTAGGCGGCGAAGCCCCCGAAGGTCATGTTGGCGCCGTCAGGGACGCTCGCCACCGCCTCGGAGAGGGAGCAGATCTTGTCCCGAGCCATCGGCACTCCTACAACCACTGCGGCGCCAGGAGCCGCGGGAGGAAGAGCACCAGTTGGGGGAAAAACACGGAGAGGAGGATGATGACCAGCTCGGCCAGCATCAGGAGGTGCAGCATCCCCAGGACCTGGCGGACCGGGAAGTTCGCCACCCCGCAGGCAATGAGGGTGCAGAGCCCGTAGGGGAGAGTCAGCAGCCCGAAGGCCATGGTCATCACCACCACCACCCCGAGGTGGATCGGGTGGATCCCCACGCTCATCGCGATGGGCTGGACGATGGGGACGAAGATGAGGATCGCCGGCGTCGCATCCATGAAGGTCCCCAGGAAGATGAAGAGGGCCACGATCAGCAGAAAGATGGCTTGCGGCTGCCGGGTGACAGAGAGCAGGGCCTCCGTAATCAGGGAGGGAATTCGGTAGAATGCCAGCAGCCACGCAAAAGCTGTGGCGGCCGCCACCGTGATGTAGATGAGCGCGGTGAGGAGTCCCGCCTCACCGAAGAGCTTGCCGAGATCGGCCCATTTGACGGTCCCGTACACGACCATGGTGATGAACATGGCATACAGGGTGGCGACGACGGCCGACTCGGTCGGGGTGAAGTAGCCGCTCAGGATCCCGCCCACGATGATGAAGGGGACTCCCAGGGGGAGGATTGCCTCCCAGAGCCCGATCAGTAACGCGCGGATGCCCAGCCAGCGGTCCACCTCCGGCGGGTAGTCGTGCCGGATGGCGATCACGTACCCCTCGACGAGGAGGGCCAGGCCGATGAGCACCCCCGGCACCGCCCCCCCGATCAGCAGGGCCCCGATGGACGCGTTGGCGACGGCCCCGTAGATCACCATGAGGATGCTGGGCGGGATGATGACGCCCATCGTGGAGGCACACGCGGTCATGGCGACGGCGAAGTTCTTCCGGTACCCGCGCCGCACCATGGAGGGGATAAAGAGGGTCGAGAGAGCGGCGCATTCGGCGACTGAGCTCCCCGAGATTCCGGCGAAAAACATCCCGACCACCACGGTGACATGGGAGAGGCCACCCCGAATGTGCCCCACCAGCGCCATGGCCAGCTTGAGGAGGCGCTCGGTGATGCCGCCGGCGTTCATGATGTTCCCCGCCAGGATGAAGAAGGGAATGGCTACCAGGACAAAGCTGTCGATCCCGGACACGGCCCGCTGGGCCAGGACCCAGGCCGGCGTGGCCGGGTTCATCAGAAACACGACCAGGGACGACAGGATGAGGGCGAACGGGATGGGGATGCCCACCCCGATGAAGACGATGAATCCGCCGAAGAGGACCAGGGTCGGGATCATGCCGCCTCCGCCCCCGCCTTCACCGCGGTCTTCGGCGGCGGCGCCACCAATTGCTCGACGAGGAACAGCAGCATCAATACACCCCCGATGGGAACGGCGGCAAAGGCCCAGGTTTGACGCACCCGGGTGATGGGATAGACCCGGTCCATGGTAATCTCCGAGAGCTGCCAGCCGGTCCACACCAGGATCAGCACCACGAGGGTGACGGCCGCCCAAATACCCTTCTGAGCCACCCGAGTGGCCCGGGGAGGGAGTGCTCCGACAAGCATATCAATCACAAAGTGAGCGTTGCGACGAACCCCCACGGCAGACCCGAGGAAGGTTAACCAAACGACAGCGATCCTGGTGACCTCATCGGTCCAAACCAGGAAGGCGACGCCTATGATCCGACTGAGGACCTGGGCGGTCACGCTGAGAAGGATACTGCCTACCAAGAAGGCGATGATCCCCACCAGCACGCCCTCCGCTCGGTCACACCACGGCCACCTCCTGGCCATCACCGCCTCCCTCAGTGGGCGGTCGGGGATGCCGACGCGAGCCACCCCGGCATCCCCGATCCTCCCGCCACCCTACTTCGCCAGGCCGTAGATCTCCTTCAGGGTCGCCTCTGCCCCGACGGACTTCGCGAACGCCTGCCGGACCGCCTCGCTCCGCTCGATGAAGGGCTTGCGGTCGGGGGTGGTGACCTTGATCCCGTACTTCGAACTCAGAAGGTCCCGGGCCACCTTGTCCTGCTCCACCTCCAGCTTGACCTCGTAGGCCGCGGCTTCGGCTCCCGCCGCCCGGACCACCTCCTGGTCGGCCTTGGACAGCTTCGCGAAGTTCTTCGCGCTCATGAGGAAAGGCCGAATGGTCACGCTGTGCTGGGTCAGGGCCACCGCCTTCGCCGCCTCCGCCCACTTCGCGGTGGTGAAGGTCAGGGATTCATTCTCGGCGCACTCCACCACCCCGGTCTGCAGGGCGTTGTAGACCTCCGCGTAGGCCACCACGGAGGGGACCGTTCCCAGCGCCTTCCATGTGTCGATGACCACCGACGACTGCCAGACCCGCATCTTGGTGCCCTGGATGTCCTCAATGGAGTTGATCGCCTTCGTCCGGCAGATCATGTTCCGCACCGATCCGCCGAAATACCCCAGGACGACCACCTCGCCCTTCTTCTCGATCACGTCCGCGTAGCGCTTCCCGACCGGCCCGTTGGCCACGGCATCCCGGTGGGCGTGGTCCTTGAACAGGAACGGCAGGTCCAGCAGGTCGATCTCCTTGATGAAGGGGGACAGATTCCCGGGCGACGTCACCACGATGTCCAGCGCCCCCCGCTTCACCTGCTCGAACATCTCGATCTCGTTCCCCAGCACGCCGTCCGGGTACACGTCCACCTTGACCCGTCCGTTGGTCCGCTCCTTCACCTTGTCGGCGAAGTACAGGGCCCCCTTGGTGAAGGGGTAGTCCTTCGACACCATGATCCCCGCACGCAGGGTCACCTCCGGCTGCTGCGCCACCGCCGTTCCGACCAGCAGGATCAGTGTCAGTGTTCCCATCCCCAAACCGATGATCAGGCGCTTCATGGCCCTCCCTCCTTATGTTCCCCGCGGCGACCCGCCGCGAGCGCGGCTTCCCCGATCGGGGCGGGGCCGGCGCCGCTGGCCGTTCCCGCCCGGTCGCACCTCACATCCGGGTCCGCAGAATGGCGTGCCGGATCTTCTTGATGTTCTTCACCACGTCCCGGTGGTGGCGCACCCCCACGCCCACGTACAGGACATCCACGATGGCCATGGCGGCGATGCGTGAGGAGAGGGACTCCCGGCGGTAGGCCGTCTCCCGGGCCATGGTGTGCAGGGCCACGTCCGCCAGCTTGACGGTCGGCGACGGGCCGTAATGGGTGATGACGATGATCCGCGCCCCGGCCGCCTTCGCCACCTGCAGAACCTCCAGGAGATCCCGGTTGTGACCGGTATGGCTGACCGCCACCACCACGTCCCCGCCGCCCAGGAGGGCGGCGTGGATCAATTGCAGGTGCCGGTCGGTGTACGCCACCACGGGCGTGCCGGTTCGCATGAACTTGTGGGCCGCGTCCTGGGCCACCATGCCCGATCCGCCCATGCCGAAGAAGGTGATCCGCGACGCCGCGCTCAGCAGGTCCACCGCCTGCTCGACCGCCTTCTCGTCCAGGACCTGGAGCGTGTCGGAGAGGGTCTGGATGTTCCCGTGCACGACCTTCCGGGTGATCTCGCCGATGCTGTCCCCGACGGCGGCATCCTCGTGGATGTCCGCGGTCGGTGAGGCCAGGTCCTGGGAGAGCCGGATCTTGAAGCGGGGGAAACTGCCGAAGCCCAGCTTGCGGCAGAAGCGGCTCACCGCGGCCGCGCTCGTTCGGCTCCGGCGCGCCAGGCTGGTGACGGACCCCAGGATGACCGCCTGGGGATCCTGGAGGATCGCCTTGGCCACCAACTGTTCGCCCTTCGACAGGGAGCGGAACCCGCTGCGGATGCGGACGAAGCACCCGGGAACGTTGCCGCGGGGGACGGTCTGCGGGGTCCGGCGGGACGAAAGCATGCGGCACACTACATCGCACTGAAAAGTTGAGTCAACATTTTTCTTGCGGGTCTGATACTTTTTTCCAGGGTGCTTCCCGGCGAAGGGAGGTTGTCTGACCTTGGCGGGCGGATGGCGCGTGCCGGGGGAACGGAAGAGCCGAGGGGGATCTATTTCGCGGGGTTCTCGAAGGGCAAGAGGAAACGGCGCCGGCGGATCTGGATGCGATGGGGGAGAGGACCTGCTCGCACGCGGATGGGAGGCGCCCGCGGGGCCGGCCTGCCGGGAGCGTCGGGCGTGGGCCATCCGCGGCCGCCGTCAGATGTTGAAGTACTTGGCCTCGGGGTGGTGGACGATCAGAGCCGAGGTGGACTGCTCCGGGTCAAGCTGGAATTCCTCGCTCAGCTCGACCCCGATCCGCTCCGGCTCCAGCAGCGCGAAGAGCTTGGCCTGGTCCTCGAGGTTGGGGCACGCCGGGTACCCGAAGCTGAAGCGAGAGCCCCGGTACCCCTGCCGGAAGATGCGCGCGAGCTCCGGCGAATCCTCGCCCGCGATCTGGAGTTCCTCCCGCATCCGCTTGTGCCACAGCTCCGCCAGGGCCTCGGCGGTTTCCACCGACAGGCCGTGGAGGTACAGGTAGTCGGTGTAGTTGTGCTGGGCGAAGAGGTCCTTGGTGACCTCCGAGGCCTGGCGACCCGCGGTCACGAGCACGCACCCCAGGACGTCCATGCGCCCCGAGTCCACGGCCGCGAAGAAGTCGGCGATGCACAGGTGGCGCCCGCCCGGCTGGCGCGGGAACGTGAACCGGACCCGGGGCGTCCGCGAATCCTCGGCGTACACAATCAGGTCGTTGCCCTCGGACTGGCAGGGGAAGTAGCCGTAGACCACGCGCGGCTCGAGGATCTGCTCCTGCTCACAGCGTGCCTTCCACCGCTCATAGATCGGGCGCACGTGGGTCCGGATCAGCTCGTCGAATCGCTCCGTCGGCCCCTTCCCCCGGTGGAACTGCCACTGGGTCCGGAACAGGGCCACCTCGTTGACGAAGGCAAAGACCTCGGCCAGGGGGATCTCGGTCACCACCCGCGTCCCGAAAAACGGCGCCGCCGGGATCGGCACGTCCGTTTGCACGTCGCTCCGGATCCCCGCGGGTGCTTCCACCGGCTGGACTGCGGGGCGCGAGGGCCGGCGCGCGGCCCGCGGGCGCGCGGGTTTCACCTCGAGTCCGGGCGCCTCGGACGCGTCCCGGGACACGATCTCCCCCATCAACCGCAGCCCGTCGAAGGCATCCCCGGCGTAGAACACCTCCCCCTTGTACAGGGCCCGCAGGTCCTCCTCGACGTAGCCCCGCGTAAGGGCGGCCCCGCCCAGGATCACGGGGAACCGCGACAGGTCCCGCGCGTTCAGCTCCTCCAGGTTCTCCTTCATCACCAGAGTGGACTTGACCAGGAGGCCGGAGAGGCCGATGGCGTCCACCTTGTGCGTGAGGGCGGCCTCGATGATGTTCCCGATGGGCTGCTTGATGCCCAGGTTGACGGTCGTGTACCCGTTGTTGCTCAGGATGATGTCCACCAGGTTCTTCCCGATGTCGTGGACGTCCCCCTTGACCGTGGCCAGGACGATCGTGCCCTTGGTCTGCCCCTCGGCCCGTTCCATGAACCGTTCCAGGTAGGCCACCGAGGCCTTCATCACCTCGGCCGACTGGAGGACGAAGGGCAGTTGCATCTGGCCGCTGCCGAACAGATCGCCGACCGTCTTCATGCCGTCCAGCAGGATCTCGTTGATGATGGTGAGGGCGTCGTACTGCTGGAGGGCCTCGTCCAGCAGTGCCTCCAGGCCCGGCCGGTCGCCGTCCACGATACGCGCCTTCAGCCGCTCTTCCAAGGTCCGGGGGGCCTCGCGCACCGCGGCCGTCTTCCCGGTTCCCGTCCCCTCGAAGAGGCCCATGAACTCCGTGAGGGGGTCGGGGCCGTCGCGCCGATCGTCGAAGATGAGCTGCCGGGCCACCTCGAGCTGCCGCGGCTCGATCCGGTTCATCGGGAGGATCCGCGACGCGTTCACGATAGCGGCGTCCAGCCCCGCCTCCATGGCCAGGTGCAGGAACACGCTGTTCAACACCTGCCGCGCCACCGGCTTCAGGCCGAAAGAGACGTTGCTCACGCCCAGGATGGTGAAGACGCCCGGCAGCTCGGCCTTGATCCGGCGGATGGCCTCCAGCGTGGCCATGCCATCCCGCCGGAGATCCCCCTGGCCGGTGCTCAGGGGGAAGGTCAACGCGTCGAAGATCAGGTCCGAGGGCTCCAGCCCGTAGCGCTTGACCGCCAGGTCGTGCAGACGATGGGCGACGCGCAGCTTCCACTCCACGGTGCGGGCCTGCCCCTCTTCGTCAATCAGCAGACAGACGACCGCCGCGCCGTACCGCCTGGCCATGGGAAAGATCTTCGCCAGCCGGCCCTGCTCCCCATCCTCCAGGTTGACCGAGTTGATGACCGCGCGTCCCCCGATCCGCTTCAGCGCGGCCTCGATCACCGCCGCCTCGGTCGAATCGATCACCAGGGGCAGCGTGCACTGGGTGGCGAATCGGCGCACGACCTCGATCACGTCCGCCACTCCGTCGCGCCCGACGTAATCCACGCAGACGTCCAGGACGTGGGCCCCCTCCCGGGCCTGCTCCTTGGCCATGGCCACCATGCCGTCATGGTCCCCGGCCAGCAGGAGGTCGCGGAACTGCCGCGAGCCGTTGGCGTTGGTCCGTTCGCCCACGATGAGGAAGCTCTGGTCCTGGCGGAAGGGCACGCTCACGTAGAGGCTGGCCGCGGCCGCGGCGTGCTCGGGCGTCCGGGGGCGGGGAGCGCGCCGGCCGATCACCTCCACCACCCGCTGGAGGTGCGCCGGCGTGGTGCCGCAGCAGCCCCCCACGACGTTCACCCCGTACTCCTCCACGAAGGTCCGGTGGAAGGCGGCCAGCTCGTCCGGGGTGAGGAGATACTTCGCCCGTCCCCCTTCCATCTTCGGCAGGCCCGCGTTGGGCAGGCAGGAGATCGCCTTGCGGCAGTGCCGGCCCAGGTACCGGATGTGCTCCACCATCTCCTGTGGGCCGGTGGCGCAGTTGAGGCCGATCACATCCAGGTCATAGGCGTCCAGGGTCGTCAGCGCCGCCCCGATCTCCGTCCCCAGCAGCATGGTCCCGCTGCTCTCCATCGTGAACTGAACCATGAGCGGCAGCGGCCTGCCCGCGGCGCGCATGGCGTCCTGGCAGCCAGCGATGGCCGCCTTGACCTGCAGGAGGTCCTGGCAGGTCTCGATCAGGAGGACATCGGCCCCCCCATCCATCAGGCCCCGTGCCTGCTCGGTGTACATGGCGACGAGGTCGTCGAAGCCGATCTGCGAGAGCGAGGGCAGCCGCGTGCCCGGCCCGATGGCGCCCACGACGAAGCGCGGATGATCCGGCGTGGAGAAATCCGCGGCCACCTCCCGGGCCAGTCGCGCCGCGGCGCGATTGATCTCGTAGGCCTTCTCGGCCAGGTCATACTCGCCCAGGACCAGGCGGCTGGCGCCGAAGCTGTTGGTCTCGACGGCGTCGCAGCCCACGGCCAAGAAGCCGGCATGGATCTCGCGGATCACCTGCGGCCGGGTCAGGACGAGGATCTCGCTACACCCGTCCTTCTCGCCGAAGTCATCGGGCGTCAGGTTTCGGTCCTGGATGGAGGTGCCCATGCCCCCGTCGAAAATCAGGACCCGTTCCCGGAGGCGCTGTCGGAAATCTCTGGTCATCTGTTCAGCCGATCTCAGGCCCTCAGAAGAACCACCCGATACTTTTCCGCAGATTACGCAGATTCCGCAGATTTCTTAAAAAATCTCATTCCGGAAAAATCTGTGTAATCTGCGTAATCTGTGGATACCCCCGGGTCCCGGTATTTCCCAGCACTTTCTTCTCGAAGGCGATGGAGCCTCGCTGCTGCGCCTCCGGGATCTGGTAGTAGGCTCTCAGAACCGCGTCGCTGTCCGCGACCGGACGGTACCCGTGCTTCCGCAAGTGTGCCTGGGCGGCCAGGTTTGCCCAGTAGGTCCCGATGAGGATCCGGCTCACCGTCCCAGCCCGTCGTTCGAGATGGTCGAGGAGCGCCTCCCCGACCCCCTGGCGCTGGCGGTCCGGCCGGATGTATCCGTGCCGGATCAGGACGACATCCTGCACGCGCTCCAGCCCCATCACCCCCACCACCTCTCCCGACGCATCTTCCGCCAGGTAGAATTGCAGCCGGTCCGCCTCTCGCAGGAAGTCCTCCCGGGTCATCAGCGGTTCGTGATAGTCCTCCGGCGGAAGGAAGGTCCGATAACTCTTTGCCGCCGAGTTGATCACGTCCAGCGCAGCCTGAAGGTCCCGGGGGGTGTAGGGACGGATCGAAATAGCGGGTGTGGGCAATAACATCACGTCGTCGGCCTGGATGCCAATTGGGCGGCATCCACGCCGCGGATGATTCGGTACAGGAGTTCGACCTTCGGGACGGCCACGCCCTGCTCCGCCGCCAAGCGCACCACGTACCCGATGACCTGGTCCGCCTCGGTGGGCTTCCCCCGCTCCAGGTCCTGCAGCGTGGACACCTTGACCTGGGTGATCCCCTGCTCCGCCATGGCGCGCCCGCGGGCGATGACCGACTCCACTGCGTCCTCGAACGGCAGGGTGCACACCGTCTTCACGGCAAAGCCCCGGAAATCCTCCAGGGCGATCCCTTGGCGCTCCGCGAGCTGGGCGACCTCGCGGCAGATCTCCACGAACAGCGCCGCCAGCCCCCGATCCAGGTAGACCTGGTGCATGAACAGGCGCGTCACGCATGACACGGCGGCCGCCGGCACCATCTGGTTCAGCTTGCACCAGACCGCCGTCCGGATGTCCGGGCGAACCTCGATGGGAAGGTCGGCCTTCCGGTACAGCTCCGCGATGGCCTCGACCCGCGCCGAGGGTCGCCCATCCAACTCGCCGATCCAGGTGGCGCCGTTCGAGGTGTGGATGACCCGGCCCGGCTCGGGCATCGTCGCCCCAACCACGGTCGCGGCCCCCACGACCGCCTCTCTCCCGAAGGCTTCCGCCAGCTCCTCGTCCTTCCGCCCGCCGTTCTGCACCGAGATCGCCGCGCCGAGTTTGCCCCGCAAATGGCGGAGCGACGCCAGCGTCTGGGGAGTATCCTGGCTCTTGACGCCCAGGATCAAGAGATCGGCCGACTTCACCTCTGCCGGGTCCACAACCGCCCGGAGATTCCGGACGACCTGGCGCCCCCGCATGCCCTCGATGACCAGCCCCTGCGCCCGGATCGCCTCCACGTGGGGTTTCCTGGCAATGAGCGTGACATCCGCTCCCACCTGGGCGAAATAGCCTCCGAGGACGCTCCCCAGCGCCCCGGCACCCGCAATCACCGTCTTCACCCGACCCCCCTTCTCGGTCCTGCCGCTCAATGGCCGTGGCCATGTCCCGGGGATGCCGAGGCATATCCCCGGATCTGGGCGTAGTGCTCGATCTGCTCCAGGCGCAGCAGGCCGGCGGTCAAGAAATGCGCCCGGAGATGGGCCAGGCGGAGCGCCGCGCGCCGCGACCCAATCTCCTCGATCTGGCGGGCCAACTCCGCCTCGGTCAGCCGTCGCTCCCCAAATCCGGCCTCCAGCGCAGCCTCGAGCGCAAGGATCTGCCGACCCAGGGCCTGCGCCTCGGCCTTCATGGTGGCCCGGATCCTTTCGATGGCTTCTTGCTGCCCGGCATCGAGATGGATTTTCCCTTCGCGGGCTGCCTCCAAGAGGTGGGTGGGCCCCGGATACCCGTTGAGTTCCGCCGCCCGGGCCAACCCCATGCCCTCGCCGTCCCGGAGACTGCGAATTTCTTCCGCACTGAGGCCGCGGATATTCGACGGGACCTGCTCGGGCAGCCTTTCGGCCGACGCCGCGCCGCTACCCATCAGAAGAGCCAGAACCATCAAGGCTATCCAGAATCCGATAACGAATACTCGCTTCATCTGCGCGGGACCTCCCTTTTCAGGCCGGACGTGCCTCGGAACCACCCGCTCCGGTGACGGCGACGGAGGACTGTAACATGCGGACTACAGCCGGTCAATTCGACCGTCCGGGAACCGCAACGGGGACTCAGACAGAGGATGCACATGCGCGGGCCTTCTGCGGACCATGTGACGTCGGCATCAAGCCCCTGTGAGGACTGTTACATACTGAAACACTTCGCCGGGAGTATATATCTAACACAAGAGAATTGGGACCGAACTACTCCAATTTGGCCTTGACCCGGTCCAATTACGGGAATACGATGCCTTTCCCGCTTCATCCAGGCGGTCCGCCGAAGGCGGAAAGCCTGCACCCCAACACGAGGTTCGCCATGGCCTACTCCCTCGGCCTCGGCCTCACCAACGAATGTAACCTCGCCTGCGCCCACTGCTACCGACCCACCGACGGAATCTTCCGCCTCTCCCTGCAGGACGTTCGCCGGATCTGTGACAGCTTGCCGGTCGGGTCGGCCAACCTCGGCACCGGCGAGAACGGCCTCCACCCCGAGTTCAACGCCATCGTGGAGCACCTGCTAGAACGGGGCATCAAGACCAGCCTCACGACCAATGGGTACACGGTCCAGGTGATGCCCGATCCCCTCTTGAAGTCCCTCTCGGAGGTGGAGTTCTCCTTCGACTTCCCCACGCCCAGGGAGCAGGACGCCTTCCGCGGCCCGGGCTCCTGGGACATGGCCATGCAGGCCATGGAGCGCTGCCGCGCGCTGGGCGTCGAGATCAGCATCATCTCCGTGATGATGCGGACCAACTACCAGCGGCTCCCCCAGATCGCCCGCCTGGCACACGAGCACGGCGCGAACTTCCGGGTGAATGTCTACCAGCCGGTGAAATCGGACGCCTTCTCCATGACCTACGAGGAGTTCTGGGATGGCTGGCGCCGGCTCTTCGACGCCGCCGGTTTGGTCAGTACGACCGAGCCGATCATCAACGCCATGCTGGGTCTGAACAGCTTCTCGGGCTGCGCCTGCGGGCGCCGGACCATCCGCGTCACCCCCAAGCGCCGGGTCGTCCCCTGCGTCTACTGGCAGGGGAACGGCCTGCCTTTGGAGCGGCTGTTCGAGTTGAAGGAAGCCGTCCTCCAATCCGATGATTTCTGCGCGGCGCGCCAGGTCCCGGCGGCCTGCCGCGGCTGCGCCTTCGAAGCGAGTTGCGCCGGCGGCTGCGTGGGCCGCCGCCTCCTGGCCGGCGACATCGCGGCTCCCGACCCGTACTGCCCCATCATCCGGCAGGAGCCCCTTGCCCTCTCCGCCCGGATGGCCCGGGGGAAGGCCCTGCTCAAGTCCGGCTCGGCCTGCACTACGATCCTCAGCGTGGACGGCCACGGGAGGGCCCAGCCATGACCGCTCACACCCACCCTTCTGGGTGGGTACCCGGCGGCCGACCCGCGGTGGTGCCCGAGCTTCCGACAGTTCTGTACCTCGAGACCACCAACCGGTGCGACTCGCTCTGCCAGACGTGCATCCGGACCTTCCAGACGCTGGAGCCGCCCAAAGACCTGACCCTGGAGGAGCTCACGCGGATCGTGGAGCAGTTTCCGCGCCTGGACCGGGTGATCCTCCACGGGATCGGCGAGCCGTTGCTCAACCCGCATCTCTTCCGGATGATCGCCTATCTCAAGGAGCGTGGCGTCACTGTCCTGTTCAACTCCGACGCCATCGGCCTGACGGACATGAAGCGACGGGGTCTCATCGAGAGCGGCCTGGACGAGCTCCGCGTCTCCATGGACGCCGCGACGCCCGAGACCTACCGGGCGATCCGCGGGGTCCCCATGTTCCACCGGGTGGTGGAGAACGTCACGGCCCTGGTGGACCTGCAGCAGGAACTCGGCGTCGCCACTCCGAAGGTCTCCCTGTGGTTTACGGCCATCAAGAAGAACCTTCACGAGTTGCCCGATTTCATCCGTCTCGCCGGAAAGATCGGCGCGGCCCGCGTGAACGTCCAGCGCCTCGTCCACTACGGCCAGGGCCTGGCGGTGCAGGACCAATCACTGCACGGGGCGCTGACCACCCTGGAGGCCGAGATGTTCGCGGAGGCGACGCGGATCAGCCAGGAACTGGGAATCGGCCTCTCCGCCTCGGGAAATACCGCGCCGGAGGACAGCTTCAGCCCCGAGGAGCGGGAGCGTCCCTGGTCCGGCTGCCAGCGACCGTGGAGCCTGAGCTACGTGACCGCCAACGGCAACGTGCTCCCCTGTTGCATCTCGCCCTGGACGGCCAAGGATTACGCCGGGCTCATCCTGGGGAACGCCCTCACCGAACCCTTTGCGGACATCTGGAACGGCGAACGGTACCAGCAGTTCCGGACGCGTTTCGAGACCACCGAAGCCCCGGATCCGTGCCGAGGCTGCGGCCGCCTCTGGTCCATCTGAGGTTTGTGCATCGTGCGGCGTCTGCGGTGTCACGTCAGGATTTGATGGGTCACGCTTCACGTTTCACTCATCACGTTTCATGTTTCAAGGAAGTAACGTGAACATCGCCCTGGTCATCATGGTCAAACAGCCGGCTCCCGGCCGCGTGAAGACGCGGCTGTGCCCGCCCCTCACCCCGGAGCAGGCGGCGGAACTCTACCGCTGTTTCCTCCTGGACAAGATGGCCCAGGTCCGGTGCGTCCCGGCCGCGGCCCCGTACCTGGCGTTTACCCCGCGAGAGGCGGAGGGCTTCTTCCGGGATCTTGCCGGCGAGGGATTTCTGCTGGTCCCCCAGGAGGGCAGAGACCTGGGCGAGCGGCTGGACCAACTCTCGCAGCGGCTCCTCGCCGCCGGCCACCCGGGCGTCGTAATGATTGACAGCGACACGCCGAGTCTTCCCGACCGGTACCTGGTCGAGGCCGTGGAGCGGACAGGCGACGGTGGGACCGACGCTGTCTTCGGCCCGGCCGAGGACGGAGGGTATTACCTCGTCGGCCTCCGGCGTCCGTCGCCGGCGCTGTTTCAGGGGATCACGTGGAGCACGTCCGCCGTGCTGGAGCAGACGCTGAAGAAAGCCGCCACAACCGGCCTCCGCGTGCACCTGCTCCGCCCATGGTTCGACGTGGACACGGGGAACGACCTGCGGCGGCTGGCCGATGACCTGGCGACGAACGGGAGGCCGGCGCAACACACCCGGGCCTTCCTCCAGCACCTGACACTTGCACGACCATGAAGGCACCCGACATGACAGCCAACCGAAGCTGGGCGAGCACCGGGACCCCGTACGTCCTGGCGATCCTCCGCATCCTGTACGGCATCCTCTGGCTGCAGCAGGCCGCGTGGAAAGTTCCGCCGGACTTCGGCATGTGGAGCAACGGTGGCCTCTTCTACTGGACCCAGGAGATGGCGAAGTACTCCATCCTGCCGCCCCATCGGTTATTCGTCCAGTCCGTGGTCCTCCCGCACTTCCTCGTGTTCGCCTGGTTGACCCTCCTCACCGAGCTATTCATCGGCCTCTCGCACTTCCTGGGCGTCCTGAGCCGGCTGGGGGCGCTCGCGGCGCTCGCCATGTCGGCGAACCTGCTGGTCGGCCTGATCCGGCATCCCGCCGAGTGGCCGTGGAGTTATGTCATGCTCGTGGGGTATGCCCTGGTCTTCCTCAGCACCCACCCGGGCCGGGTCATCGGCCTGGACGGGTGGCTGGCCCGCCGACTGGGCGCGCCGGCACTCGCGAAACGTTCGTGGGCCCGCGCCCTCGGGTTCCTGACATAGCGTACTCATCCTGACGACAGCCGCATCTTGCCGGTGGGAAGATGGCCAGCGCAGTCTCTCGCAAGCGCGAAGGCGATGCCGTGAGATGGCTCCGCCTTCGCCTGTTGCTCCTGGGAACCGCCTCCACGCTGGGCTACCTCTTGATCGTCGCCCGGATCAGGGGTCACCCGGTATTCCTTCGTTGGGGGTTTCCCCTCCCAGACTTCCTGACGGTCTTCCTCCTCCACTTCGTCCCCCTCTTTCTCCTGGCCATGGCGGGGGCGTGGTGGACCTTCCGGGGCAACGCCGAGGAGAAAACGACCCTGGGCTTGATTCTTGGATTTGCGATCCTCTTCCGCTTCCTCCTGCTGTCGACACCTCCGGTTCTGTCGAGCGACATCTACCGATACATCTGGGACGCACGCATCCAGGCATCCGGCCTCAACCCTTACCTCTCACGACCGGCAGACTTCGACAACGAGGCGGTCAGGAAGGATCCCCTCTACCAGCAGCAGAATCGGCCATTCGCCAGAACGATCTATCCGCCGCTGGCCCAGGCGGCATTCCGCGTCGTCCGCGCCGTGGGCGGGGAAAGCGTGACCGCCATGAAGGCGCTCATGCTCCTGGGGGACCTGGCCAGTATCCTCATTCTCATGCACCTCCTGGGGAGCCTGGGGTTGCCACGCAGCCGGGTCATTCTGTACGCCTGGCATCCTCTGGCCGTGTTCGAGGTTGCCGGCTCGGGACACGTGGACGCGCTGGCCATCCCGTTCATCCTGCTGGCCGTCCTTGCCTGGCAGCGGGGCAAGGACGCCGCGGCCGGCGTGGCGCTGGGTGCCGCGGCGCTCATCAAGATCTACCCGATCCTGCTGCTCCCGGCCTTTCTCGGCCGGCGCCGCTGGCCTTTGCTCCTCGGGTGTGGCGCCACCGTGCTCCTGGGGTACCTGCCGCTTCTGCCCGGGACCGGATGGCAGATACTGGGACATCTCCCGCGCTACCTCGCCGATCCCTACGAGGTGTTCAACCCCTCCCTGATGGGCTTGGTCATTTTCCTGGTTTCACGCCTCAGCACGGCGCCTGTGTTTTGGGCCTCGTGGATCGGACGAGCCGCTTTGCTCGGGACGCTGGTTTGGATCGTCCGTCGCGAAGCTGGCGACCCGCAGGCACTGTTGGCGCGCATCTTCGTCGTGGCCACGGCTGCGACGCTGCTCACCCTGACGCTCCATCCCTGGTACCTTCTCTGGATCGTCCCATTCCTGGCGATCCAGCCGCGGCCGGCGTGGATCTACCTGAGCGTCGCCGTCGCTCTCAGCTACGCCTTCTATGTGGTAGCGCCATCTACCCGCATCCTGATCGGCGTCCTGGAATACCTGCCGTTCCTCCTCCTGCTCCGATGGTCGTGGCCTCGATCCTGGGCCGGCGCTCCTGTGGCCGTGCGCCTGGGGTTCGCCCGGGAGATGCCATGACCTGGCTCACTGGAATCCTGGCCAGCCTTTACCTGACATGCCTCTTCGGGCTGTTCCTCTACGGGATCAACAGCTACGTCCTGATCCTGCTCCATCGCCGCCACCGGCGGGCAGCCGAGGCGGCCGACGCCGGGGTCCGCGCGCGGGCGAACGAGCGATCCGAGGTGACGCTCCCCATGGTGACGGTGCAGCTCCCGATCTTCAACGAACGCTACGTCGTGGAGCGGTTGCTGCGGGCCGCCGTGAGCCTGGACTACCCGCGGGACCGCCTGGAGATCCAGCTCCTGGACGACTCCACGGACGACACGCGGGAGATCGCCAGCCGATTGGTCCAGCAGTATCAGGCGGCCGGGCTCCAGGTGGTCCACCTGCACAGGACAGTCCGCACCGGCTACAAGGCAGGGGCCCTCAAGGAAGCCCTCGCCGTCTGCCGCGGCGAGTTCGTGGCCATCTTCGACGCGGACTTCGTGCCGGATCCGGATTTCCTGCGCCGCACGCTCCCCTACTTCGGGGATCCCAACGTGGCGATGGTACAGACGCGCTGGGGCCACCTCAACCGCGATTATTCCCTCCTCACGACCGGGCAGGCCTTCGGGATCGACGGCCACTTCGGCGTGGAACAGGGGTCGCGCGCCTGGGCGGGACTGTACCTGAACTTCAACGGGACCGCCGGGATCTGGCGCAAGACAGCCATCCAGGACGCGGGGGGCTGGCAAGCCGATACGCTCACCGAGGATCTGGATCTGAGCTACCGGGCACAGCTCAAGGGCTGGCGCCTGGTTTTCCTTCCCGACGTGGTCTGCCTGGCCGAGCTGCCGGTGCAGATCCAGGGGTTCAAATCGCAGCAACAGCGCTGGGCCAAGGGGTCGATCCAGACGGCGCGCAAGCTGGTCCCCTCCATTCTCCGGGCGCCCGGCTCGTGGTTCAAGAAGTATCAGGCGGTGATTCACCTCACCCATTACGCCGCCCACCCGCTGATGCTTCTGGTGGCCATCGCCTCGCCCCTGCTCCTGTACCTCGACTGGTTCTTCGCCTCTTGGCGCAGCGTCTTCGCGTCCACGGCCTTCTTCTGCCTGGCCACCTTCGGCCCGTCCGCCCTCTACTGCTATTCCCAGCGGGTGCTCTACCCGGACTGGCGGCGGCGCCTGCCCTACCTCCCGTCGCTGATGCTGCTGGGGACCGGCATCGCCCTCAGCAACACCCAGGCGGTCCTGGAGGGACTGTTCCAGCGGGCCGGCGATTTCATCCGGACGCCGAAGTTCGCCATCCAGAGCCGGCAGGATTCCTGGCGGACCAAGCAGTACCGCTCGCGGTTCTCCTGGACGGCCGTGGGCGAGCTTTTGCTCTCGGTCTACTGCGGGATCGGCGTCTACCTCTTCCTGGATCGGGGCCGCTTCCTCATCGGGCCGTTCCTGGTCCTCTATACCCTGGGCTTCGGCTACGTCGGCGTCCTCACCCTGGTCCACTCGCTGGGACCCCGCCCGGCGGCCGCCCACCGCGTTTCGATTGCGCTGAACCGCTGGACTCTGTGCCTCCTCCTGCCCCCGGCGGTCCTCCTCGCCTTCACCTGCCTCGCCTTCTGAGTCGCCCCGGGCCCCCATGGCCGGAGCGGCCCTGCAATCCCCCACATGCAGAGGCGGAGGCGAACCGCGCCCGCACATTGACACGGCCCCGGCCCTTCTGGTAACGTTCACGGCGATCGAGACGCCCACGCGGTGGTTGCCAACCAGGAGGTGGATCATGCGCGGCCGTGGGAAGATGTTTCTGGTCCTCGGGCTCCTCGTGGCCGGGAGCCTCTTACTATCCGGATCGGCCATCGCCCAGGAGCTGAAGTTCGGCTTCACCCCGGTCCTCGCCGAGTCGGAAATGCGGGCGGAGTTCGAGCCGCTCATGACCTACCTTTCCGATGCGATCGGGCAGAAGGTCACCCTGTACATCGCCAAGAACTACGGGGATCTCCGCACGCAGATGGAGGCGGGGACGGTGGACATCGGCAGCTTCTCGCCCTTCGCCTACGTGGATGCCGCCCGGGGCGGGAAGATCCGGATCATCGCCCAGTCCATCCTGGAAGGCTCCGCGACCTATCGGGGGCTGATCGTGGCCCGCAAGGACAGCGGGCTCAAGACGGTGGCCGCTCTGGAGGGAAAGCGGTTCGCCTTCGTGGATCCCAAGTCGGCCTCCGGCTATGTCTATCCCCGCGCCATGCTGATTGAGAAAGGTGTCACCCCCGAGAAGTACTTCAAGGAGACGATCTTCGCTGGGGGTCACGACAAGGTGATCGCGGCGGTCCTGGAGGGCAAGGTGGACGCCGGCGCCATCTATGACGGGGCACTGGGCGTCGCCAAGGCCAAGGGCATGCGGAGCGAGGATCTCGTCAGCCTGGTCAGCACCGATCCGATTCCCCACGACGCCATCGCCGTCCGGATCGGCATGGATGACGCCTTGGCGAGAAAGATCCAGACGGCCCTGGTGAACCTGGACAAGTCCGAGGCCGGACGGAAGGTCATCGCCAACAGCAAGAAGAAACTGACGGGCCACGTGATCGCCGAGGATAATCTGTTCGACGTGGTCCGCCGCACCGCAAAGATCGCAGGCATGTAAGGGTCCCAAATTCGCGGAAGGAGGTACGCCATGCCACGTTTCTGCTCACGCTACTCCTGCCTGGCCATCCCGTTCCTGCTGGTCTGGCTCCTGGGATGGGCCGCCGCACCCGCGGTCGCCGCCGACACGGTGAACGCCTACTCCATCTGGCCGGAGAACTGGGCGCGCCCCATGTTCCAGGAGTTCGAGAAGGCTACGGGGATCAAGGTGAATTTCGTGCGCTTCTCCTCCGGCGAGGCGCTGGCCCGCGTGATCCACGAGAAGAACAATCCCCAGGTGGACGTGCTCTTCGGTGGCCCGGTGGAGACTCATGCGGCCGGCATCAAGGAAGGCATCTTCGAGCCCTACAAGCCCCCGTCCTTCAACGTCCTGCCGCCCCGCTTCAGGCACTCCGAGGGCCAGTGGGTCGCCATCGCCGACGACCCGCTGGTTTTCATGAGCAACAACACGTTTTTGAAGGAGCACAACCTCAAGCCGCCCGCCTCGTGGGGCGATCTTTTGGATCCCGCGTACAAGAACATGATCCAGATGGCCGATGCCCGCACCTCGGGCACCGCGGTGACCCGCATCTTCTCGGTCCTGGAGACCTACGGCCGGGATGAGGAGAAGGCCTTTGACTACATGAAGAAGCTGCGGCCCAACGTCCAGCTCTACACCAAGAGCGGCGGCGGCGGGACCCTCCCGGTGGGGCTGGGCCAGGCAGGCGCGGGCATTTTCTTCATCGTGGATGCCCTGGACACCAAGGCCAAGGGGTACGACGTGACCATCAGTTTCCCCAAGGAGGGGATCGGGACGTCGGCCGAGGCCATCGCCCTCCTCAAGGGAGCCAAGAATCCCGAGCTGGGCAAGAAGCTGATCGACTGGGCCGCCTCCCCCGCCATGCAATCGCTCTTCGCCAAGTACAAGATCAACTTCGTGCCGGCCCACCCCGAGGTGAAGATCGAGCCGAGCCTGGCCGAAGTGCTGAAAGGGGCCAAGATCTTCCCCATCGACGACGCTTTCGCGGGGGCGAACCGCAAGCGCATCGTGGAGCGCTGGGTCAACGAGGTCCTGAACCCGAAGTAGTGAGAGCTTCTTCCACCCGAGGGGGGACCGGCGGGGACGGCTCCTGGCCCGCCGGTCCCCTCACTTTTTGGGGGCATCGCCCGTGACCAGCATCGCGGCCGCCCGGACGGATGGGTGGCGCCGGACGCTCAGGGACCCCGCGCTCTTCGTCACGGTCTTTATCCTGTGGGCGCTCCTGGCCCTCTTCATCCTGTTCCCGCTGGCGAAACTCCTGGCCCGCACCTTCCTCGACGGGGGGCAGATCACTCTCGGGAATCTGGTCGCCATTCTCCGGGACGTGAACCACCGTCAGGCCTTCTGGAACAGCCTGCTCCTGGCGGCCCTGGTGGGCCTGTGCGGGACGGTGCTGGGGTTCGTGTACGCCTTCGCCGCCGTCCGGGCCAACCTGTCGCGGGCCTGGATCACGGTCCTGGATGCGGCGTCGCTCCTGCCCCTGATCTCACCCCCCTTCACCACCGCCATCGCCATGATCTACTCCTTCGGGCCGCGGGGACTGATCACCTACCATCTGCTGGGCATCAAGGGATTCACCGTCTACGGGCTGCACAGCACGCTGTTCTCCGAGACCCTCACCTACTTCCCCATCGCCTACCTTACCCTGAAACCGATCCTGGCCGGCATCGATCCCAACGTCGAGGACATGGCCTTCAGCCTGGGCAGCTCCCGCTGGCGCGTATTCCGGACCGTGACGCTGCCGCTCACGGTGCCGGGGCTGGCCAATGCCTTCCTCCTCCTCTTCGCCGCATCGCTGGCCGACTTCGCCACCCCGCTGATCCTGGCCGGCAACAGCTTCCCCGTCCTGCCCACCCAGGCCTACCTCCAGATCACCGGCCTCTTCGACCTGAAGGGCGGGGCCGTCCTGTCCTTCGTCCTGCTGGTGCCCGCGCTGGTGGTGTACCTGCTCCAGCGCTTCTGGGTGAGCCGGAAGTACTACGTGACCATCACGGGCAAGGTGGGCGCCCAGACCACCATCAAGAGCCTGGCGCCGTGGGCCCGCGCCCCGCTCCTCGGCGCGTGCCTGCTGCTGGCCGGGGTGGTCCTCTACTTTTACGTCCTGCTCTTCTACGCCTCGGTGGTGGTGGCCCTGGGGGCCAACCACGCCTGGACCTGGCGCCACTACCAGGTCATCTTCACCGAGGGGCTCAAGGCCATCCGCGACACCCTGGTCATCGCGGGGGCCGGGATGCCCCTGGGCGGCCTCTACGGTATTCTCCTGGGATACCTCGTGGCCAAGAAGATCTTCCCGGGACGGCAAGCCATGGAGATCGTCTCCATGATCAACTACGCCCTTCCCGGGACGATCGTGGGGATCGCCTATCTGATCGCCTTCAACGACCCGCCCATCGTCCTGACGGGGACCGCCCTGATCATCGTGGCGTGCTACGTGTTCCGCTACAGCCCCACGGGCATCCGGGCCACCGTGGCGCTCCTCCAGCAGATCGACCCCAGCATCGAGGAGGCCTCGCAGGGGCTGGGCGCCGGCAGCGGGACCACCTTCCGCCGCATCACGTTGCCCCTCATCCTTCCGGCCTTCTTCGCGGGATTGGGGGTGGTTTTCATCCGGTCCATGACGGCCATCAGCGCGACCATTTTCCTGGTGTCCATCAACTGGACGCTGATCACGGTGCGCATCCTGGAGAACATGACCGAGCTGTCCCTGGGGCCGGCCGCTGCCTTCTCGGTGCTGGTCGTGGTCATCGTCTTCGCGGTGATCGTCGCCATCAGCGGCCTGCTCCGGCGGTTCCGCACGCCGGGAGCCGTGGACATGACCAGCATCCTGGGAGGCTGACGTGAGCGCGGTGGGTATCCGACTCGAGGGCATTTCCAAGCGGTTCGCGCACCGGGTGAAGGGCGAGGTGTACGCCGTGCGGGACGTCAGCCTCACGGTCCAGCCGGCCGAACTGCTGACCCTCCTAGGTCCCTCCGGCTGCGGCAAGACCACCACGCTGCGGATGATCGCGGGGTTCGAGCAGCCCGACGCGGGCCGGGTCTTCATCGGCGAGCAGGACGTCACTGGCCTCATGGCCAACCAGCGAAACATCGGCTTCGTCTTCCAGAACTATGCCCTCTTCCCCCACCTGTCGGTCTTCGAAAACGTGGCCTACGGCCTGCGCGTCCAGCGGCAACCGGAGCAGGAAATCGCCCGGGCCGTGGGGGACGTCCTCGCCCTCGTCGGCCTGCAGGGCTACGACCGCCAGTTCCCCAACCAGCTCTCGGGCGGGGAGCAGCAGCGCGTGGCCCTGGCTCGGGCCATCGTCATCCGGCCCCGGGTGCTGCTGTTCGACGAGCCGCTGTCCAACCTGGATGCCAAGCTGCGGGTCCACATGCGGGGGGAGCTGCGCGAGCTGCAGCAGCGCCTCCGCATCAGCGCCGTCTACGTGACCCACGATCAGGAAGAGGCCATGGCCATCTCCGACCGGATCGCGGTGATGCACCAGGGACAGATCGTTCAGGAGGGAACTGCCGAGAGCCTCTACCGCCACCCGGGATCCGAATTCGTGGCCCAGTTCATCGGCCGAACAAACCTGCTTTCTGGGCGCGTCCGGTCGGCCGGCCCGGGCGAGATCGAACTGGAGGTGGCGGGGCAGCATCTCCGCCTTCCCGGGGATGCCGAGCGCGCCACCGCGGGGCAGATCCTCCGCCTGGTCGTCCGCCCCGAGGTCATCGAGCTGCGGCCGGCCGATTCGCCGGACGGGATCGCGGGCACGATCGTGTCCCGGACGTTCCTGGGCGAGAAAGCGGAATACCAGGTCCGGGTGGGCGCGGATCTGTTGCAGGTCACCAGCTACAACCCGGTGCAGCGCGGCCTCTTCACCGTCGGCCAGCCGGTGAGGCTTCACTTCCCGGCCGAGGGGATCCAACTCCTGCCGGGAGGCCCGGCATGAATGCCAATTGTGGTTCCCTGCGCCGTCCCCTCTCCACGTCCTCTCCCCGGGTACCGGGTACCCTTTGGGTGCGGTGGGGGGAGAGGAGGAAGGTGAGGGGTCTCCTCCTCGGAATTCTGCTCCTCGCCTCCCCGACCCCGGCACCCGGCCAGGGGCAGGAGATTCACGGGGAGAACTCTGTCTTCGCCGGTCATGGGGTGGCCATCGCCTGGGGGGTGCTGAAGGCGCCAGCGGAGGAACAGACGCAGGTGATCTTGCGCATCGCCCCGGCGGGCGAGGCGTACGCATACGTCAGGGTGGAGGCTGTGGATCCGTTCACCGGCAAGCGCCAGCCGGTCCTGGCGGGCCGCCCGCTCGGGGATCGAGTGGATGTTCGGAGCCCCCGGAGTGCCTTCGCCGACTTCCCGCGCCGGGAGGTGCACCTGTACCGGACGGCGGGCGACTGGCAGGCGGGCAGGCCGACTGTCACCGTGTACTACCTGGGCGTGCCGGACACCACGCCCGAGTTCATCTCGGAGGGCACCCTCTTCACCTACCTCGATCAGGCCCTGGCAAAGTTCCAGGGCACCGGCCAAGGACGCAAGCCATGAACCGCCACCTCCGGCGGGAGAGCTGAGCTATGGCCGTCGCGCTCCTGGGATCGGTGCCGGTGGCGCTGGTCCATTCCTTCTTTGTAGAGTACTCTGTCGCCGGAACCACCGGTGCACTGAAGGAATAAACAACTCTCCCCTCATTTCTTCCTCGGAGATTGCATGAGCCACCGAATCACCATCGCCCACAGCCCGGACGCCGACGACGCCTTCATGTTCTATGCCCTGGCCCAGGGCAAGGTCAGCGATCCCGAGCTGGAATGCGTCCACGTGCTGGAGGACATCCAGTCCCTCAACGAGCGCGCCTTCCGCGGCGAGTACGAGGTCACCGCGGTCTCCTTCCACGCGTACGCCTACCTGGCGGATCGGTACGCCCTGTTGCCCCACGGGGCCAGCATGGGGGATGGTTACGGCCCCCTGGTGGTGGCCCGCGAACCGCTGCGCCGCGAGGATCTCCAGGGCAAATCCATCGCGGTTCCCGGGACCCTGACGACTGCCTTCCTGCTCCTGAAGTTCTGGAACCCGTCGCTCGGCCACAGGGTGATCCCCTTCGACCAGATCCTGGATGCCGTCGTCGCCCGGCGCGTCCATGCCGGCCTGATCATCCACGAGGGTCAGGTGACGTATGGGTCCCTCGGATTGCACAAGGTGGTGGATTTCGGCGAGTGGTGGAAAGAGGAGACAGGCCTGCCCCTCCCCCTGGGCGGGAACGTGATCCGGAAGGATCTCGGGCCGGCCCTGATGCGCCGGGTTTCGCACCTCCTCCGCGAGAGCATCGCGTATGCCCTGGCCCATCGGGAGGAGGCCCTGAACTACGCCATGCAGTTCGGGCGAGATATGGACCGGCGGCTGGCGGACCAATTCATCGGGATGTACGTCAATGACCTGACGCTGGACTACGGCGAGCGGGGTCGCGCGGCGCTGCGGCGCCTGCTCGCCCTGGGCCACGAGCGGGGCCTGATCCCGCATCGGGTGGAGCCCGAATTCGTTGACTAGCCCCGATCCGACAAGACCCTTGAACCGCTATGACGCCAAGGTCGCCAAGGATACTATGTTCCGGCCTCTCCACCGAAGAACGCGAAGAGCGGTTCCTGGGGCCTTCAGAAGTTCCGTTCGTTTCCCCCAAGTGAGCCTTTTCGGCCATGGCGTTCTTGGCGCCTTGGCGGTTGGGAATTTCGGCTTGGGGCTACAAGTTGGTCTCGACCCGCTTGCGCGATCACGAGGACGCGGCAAGCGTCGTTCGCCGGCAGGGCGACAAGTTGGACGACAGCTACGTACTTCACTGGCTGAGGCAGATTGAGCACGCGCTGGACGACTCCACGCTGGTGGCGGAGTACACGCGACTCCGAGCCGCAAAACGATAGGAAGGTGCTAGCGAGCGGAAGTCGGAAATCTGGTCCGTCCGGAACGATTCGCCATCCGGGGTGTGGGGACGCCGGGCCGCTCGAACCAGGTTCGATCATCGGAAGGGATTGATTCTCTATGGCGAGCCCCTAGGGGCCCCCTGTCTCACTTCCCTCCGCCCCCTTATCTCCTGCCGTACTCTTCAATTCGAAATTCGCAATCCGCAATCCGAAATCGTTTCACCCTCGGCCCCGGCTGCTATCAGGCCCTGGACTCCTCCTGTCGCATCCCGATCGCTTCTGGCCCGCCTGGCCCAAAGAGGAAGTGGAACACTTCCGCCACTATCGCTGAGCCAACGCAGGCGGCTTGAGTGCCCGTGCCCCTTCAAGAAGGGTTTCATTCGCTCAGGCGTGGGCGTTGTCCGGAGAGTTGCTTACTTACTTAAGGGCGTCCCGTTTTAGTAACTGCGCGAGGGAGCGTACCGCAGCCGGGGGGCGCGGTGTCAAGCGAAAACAGGCCAGGCGGGAGGGGGCGGGGGCGCCGGACGGGCCAGGGACCTGGAGGGGGGCGACACGGGGCGGACCCGGACGGACGACACCGTTCGCAGAGCCTGCGCTGGACGCCTATGCTGCGACGACCCGTTGCAGAGAAAACGGCAACGGGTACCCCGCCGGAGGGCTGTGGGTCTGGGCGGGCCACAGGCCCCTGTCTGCCTTCGGCAAAGGCAGGGAGGTGGGTCAGGATCTTTTCGATGACCGCAACGTAGTCAAAGAACGATCGTGGACCCCTCATGAAGAGGATGGGAGGAATCGGAGTAAGCGAGGAGTCCCGAGGGATGTTGCTTCTTGAGTTGAGGTGGTGAGCACGCTGGCGCACTTCGCATTGTCTCGCTCCGCATTCTTCAATATCACATGCCCCCCCCTTACCCACAGATTCCTCGTCAAAACGCATGCTCGAAAAACCTCGCGGTAATTCCGCGTCTTGACGTTGCGTCCCGGTTCATGCAATAGTATTAGTAGGAACCAGTTCATACCAGGAGGTGATCCTATGGCACGGAGTGCGGTCAAGGTGGCCATTAGCCTGCCGCCTGAGGACTTTCAGGAGATGGAGAGGCTCCGACGGAAGTTCAAGGCGAGCCGCAGCGCGGTGGTCCGCCAGGCTCTCAGGACCTATTTTCAACTGCGTCGCCAGCAGGCGTTGGTCAGGCAGTATGTCGAGGGGTACCGGAAGTACCCCGAATCTCCGGGAGAGCTGGCGGGATTCGAGCAAGCCCAACTAGACGCCTTCCCTCTGGAGAAGCGGAAGTGAGGCGGGGAGAGGTTTGGTGGGCGGATCTTGCGCCCCCGGTCGGTCGCCGGCCAGTTGTGCTCCTTTCCCGGAACGAGGCCTATCAGATCCGCGAATTCATCACGGTGGCCCCCGTGACAACGCGGGTGCGGGGCATCCCCACCGAGGTATCCCTGGGTCCGCGCGAAGGCCTTCGCCGGTTAGGAGTGGCTAACCTCGACACGATCATGACGATCCGGAAGAGCCTATTGGCCGACAGAATTGCTGCGCTGTCTCAAACGAAGGTCGAAGAAGTAAACCGGGCAATCAAGTTCGCGCTCGCGCTCCCCTGACATGGATGGGCCGAATCGAAAGGGGTTGGGTCCGTCCCCGTGGGCGTGGAAAAATACCGCGGGCTGCCTTTGCTGGAATTTCGCCTTTCAGTCTGCGGGGCCTGATTCCGAAGAAGGTGGAACCGGAGTTCATTGAGTAGAAGCGTTCGGTGGTTCGACTGTTCGGGCGTTCGGTCGTTCCAGTCCGACTGAACCACCGAACCCCCGAACGTTCTTGGCTCGAACGAATGTATGCCCTCTACTCCGATCACTATGTGATTGACCTTCCTCCCCACCACACCTTTCCCATCCAGAAATACCGGCTGATCCGCGAGCAGCTTGTGGCCGAGGGGACGCTCAGTCCAGAAGAACTGCTGGAGCCGACGCTGGCCGCCCCCAATGACGTGCGCCTGGTCCACACCGCGGACTACTGGGACCGGCTGACGACCGGGACGTTGAGCCCTAGTGCCGTCCGGCGCATGGGACTCCCGTGGTCCGAGGCGCTGGTCCGGCGGTCGCGGGCCTCGGTCCAGGGGACACTGACCTCCGCCCGCATCGCCATCCGGGATCGCATCGCCTTCAACCTCGCCGGCGGAACCCACCACGCCTTCCCCGATCGCGGCGAGGGCTACTGTGTCCTCAACGACATCGCCATCGCTATCCGGTCTCTCCAGCGGGATGGGTGGATGCAGCGCATGGCCATCCTCGATTGCGACATCCACCAGGGCAACGGGACCGCCGCCATCTTCGCCGATGAGCCCGATGTGTACACCTTCTCCATTCACGGGGCCAACAACTATCCCCTGGTCAAGGTGCCCGGGAGCCTGGACATCGGTCTTCCCGACGGCACCCGGGACGATGAATACCTGGCCGCGCTGGAGACGTCGGTCCCGCGAATCCTGGAGGAGTTCCGGCCTGGCCTGGTGTTTTACGTCGCGGGAGCGGATCCGCACGAAGGGGATCGGCTGGGGCGCCTCCGCCTCACGCACCAGGGCCTGTGCCGACGCGACGAGTTCGTACTGCAGGCGTGTCGCGACGCCGGCATCCCGGTGGCGGTCACGCTTGGCGGGGGCTATGGGCAGGACATCCAGGACACCGTGGAGGCCCACTGCAACACGGTGCGCGCCGCCCGCGTCGTCTTCGACGATTCTTCGTCAAGCCCTCCATAACCCCCTTCGCGGCTCTCAGCCAAAGATGAGCTTCGCCACACCCAGGGCCACCGCAGTATTGAACACCGTCGCCAGCGCATACACGCCGATGGGCCTCCACCCGGCCTCGCGCAGGCCGCGGAACGACAGGCCGAAGCCGATAGAGAGAAAGGCCGCCATGAAAAACCATTCGCGTAGGTGCCCAAGATCCCGCTTCACGCTGCTCGCGATCCAGCCGTTCGACAGGGCCACCGTGACCACGATTGAGGCCAGGATGAATCCCAGGACGAACTTCGGGAACCGTTCCCAGATCTCCCAGGCGCTGGGGCGCTGCCCGGGCTTCCGCTCCACCACCACGACCCAGTAGAGCGCCAGCAGGAATGCCACCACGCCGATCAGGGCGTTTTGCGAGAGCTTCGCGATGGTGGCGACCTTCAGGGCCTGCTGGCTGTGGATCATGCCGGCCCCCACCACTGCCGCCGTGGTGTCGATGTTGCCGCCGATCCACGCCCCGGCCACATCCGGGGAGAGATTCAGCCAGATGGCCGCCGCCGGCTGGAGGAACATGAGCGGGAGGGCGAACAGGATCACCAGCCCGGTGACGTAGACGAGCTGCTCCTTCTTGGCCAGGACCGCCCCCGCGGCCGTGATGGCCGCGGACACGCCGCAGATGGCCACCGAGGCGGCCAGCAGCGCGCGTAGCTTGTCCTCGACGCCAAGCCAGCGCGCCACGAACCAGGTGAAGAAGAAGACCGTGGTGATGAGGATCACGGCCTGGAGCAGGCCCTTTGCCCCGAAGGCCACGATCTCCGCCAGGTTGATGGTGGCTCCCAGCAGGACCAGGCCGGTCTTGAGGAAGAACTCCGTACGAAAGTACGCTGCCAGGCGGTCCTTTATGCCGAAGACCGACAGGACCCCGCTGGCAAGCAGGCCAAGCAAGACAGCATACACCGGGAATTCGATCACGCGGAGTGGCTTACTCCAGGCCGGGACCGCCTTGTTCAGCCACCAAGTCGCCACCGTCAGTAGGACCACCAGGAGCAGCGACGCGGACCACCAGGCCCACTGCTTGGACAGTTCCGGGCGGCTGGCTGACGCCACCTCGCTCGAGGTCAACACCCGATCGCTCATCGTCCTCTCTCCTTTCCCCTATGAGTCGTTTCAGGGAATATTTTTCAGGATCCCCGTGAGAACCAGCCCCACCAGCACCAGCCCCACCACGACCGACAACCAATCTTCCGTGAACAATCGCGAGAATCGCTTTGACCCTGCGTTCTCCAGAGCCATGCCTTCATCCCTCCTTTCGTTGACTATGCTAGAGGCCGGGGGAGGAGTCGAACCTCCCTCGGTAGTGTTTGCAGCACCCCTGGAACCCGGTTCCATCCCGGCCGCATCCACACGAATGTTCTTGCTCTCCGGGAGGAGGCTACGACCCCAGGGCCCACTCTCGGAGGACTGCTGCCACCTCGGGGCGTGAGAACTCCTCCGGGAGCGGCTCGCCGCTTCTGAGCAGTTCTCGAACCCGCGTGCCGCTCAACGTGACTCGCTCTGATTCCCCGTGCGGGCAGGTCTTGGCCGAGGCCATGCCGTGGCAGCGCCTGCAGTAGAACGCCTCGTCAAAGAAGAGCGGGATAATCTCCAACTCCTCCCGGTGCAGCCGCAGGAAGAGCTCCCTGGCGGCATACGGGTGGTAAAACCCCCCAACCCCCGCGGGGTCGCGCCCCACGATGAAATGGGTACACCCATAATTCTTGCGGACCAGGGCGTGAAAGACCGCCTCCCGCGGCCCCGCGTATCGCATGGCCCCAGGGAAGACGGTGAGCATCACCCGCTCCTTGGGGAAGTACCGCTCCACCAGGGCCCGGTAGCATCGCAGGCGCACCTCCGACGGGACGTCGTCGAGCTTCGTTCGTCCGACCAGCGGATGGATGAGGAGGCCGTCCATCAACTCCAGGGCGCACTTCTGGATATACTCGTGGGAGCGATGGATCGGGTTGCGGGTCTGGAAGCCCACCACCGTCCGCCATCCGCGTTCTATGAACCGTCGCCGGGTCTCCGCGGGAACGCAATAGTAGTCCTCGAACCCGGGCGGCGCTGGCGAGCGCACCAGGCTGACCCGTCCACCGACCAGCAGCTCGCCGCGCTGGTAGAGGTATTGGACGCCAGGGTGGCGAGCATCCTCCGTGCCGTAGACGAGTCGCGCTTCCTCCCGCTTATCGTAGCCAAAGATCTCCTCGACCGAGAGGAGGCCGAGCAGCTCGCCCCTTGAGCCCAGGAGTGCGGCCCCGCGACCCTCCGTCAACCCGACCGCCTCATCCCCGTCCACGGCCAGGGTGATCGGAAGCGTCCAGAGCAGGCCGTTCTTCAGGCGCATCTCATGAACGACACCCTCGTAGTCGGCCCTGTTCATGAACCCCTGGAGAGGGCTGAATACCCCTGTGGCCAGGCATTCCACGTCCGACGCCGCCCTGGCGTTCAACGAGATTCGGGGCAAGGTTCGCGCGCGTTCCTCGGCCTCCAGTCTGGCCTCTCCGCCCAGGACTGCGTCGATGAGGCGACCCCCATGGGGGAGAATCCCCGCCGTTGTGGCCAGCTCGGCGGCTGCGACCAGTTCCTGTACCATCCGTTCCCCTCTCAATCTCGCCCTTCCCTAGGCACTCCGGCGAGGATCGCTGTCGCCGGGTCCGACGTGCAGGCCGCACTCCTTGTGCTCCGGATTTTCCCACCACCAGCGGCCGGCGCGGATGTCCTCTCCGGGCCGGATCGCGCGGGTGCAGGGGGCGCACCCGATGCTCGGGTATCCCCGATCGTGCAGCGCGTTGTACGGGACATCGTGCTCCCGGATGTACGCCCAGACCTGCTCCTCGGTCCACTGGGCCAACGGATTCACCTTGACCAGGCCGTGGGTGCTGTCCCAGTCCACGACCGCGATCCCCGTCCGGGTCAGGGCCTGTTCCCGTCGAAGGCCTGTGACCCACGCGCGAAGGGGGGCAAGGGCCCGCCGAAGGGGTTCCACCTTGCGGATGTGACAGCAGTGCTTCCGCTCCTCCACGCTCCTGCGGAAGGAGTAAAAGCCCCGCTCGCGCTCCAACACCTCCACCGCCGCGGCGTCCGGCAAGAAGGCCTGGATACTGATCCCGTATCGTGCCCGGACCCGCTCCATGACCTCATAGGTCTCCTCCGGCAGGCGCCCCGTGTCCAGGCTGAAGACCCGGACCTCGGGATTCATGCGCCACCACATGTCTATGAGGACCACATCCTCGGCGCCGAAGCTACTGGCCAAGGCGATGTCCGAGGCGAAGGCACTCACAGCCCACCGAAGGACGGCCTCGGGGGCAGCCGTCTCGAGGTCCCGAGCCGCCTCCGCTACGTTCTCCCGAGTCCAGGACGTTACCACCTCAGGCTCTATCGGCATTCCTCTCTCTCCTCTCTTCCCATTCCAGCTCCTCGTTCCCTGCTCACCCCTCTACCCCGTGAGGCGGCCTGCCGGGAGAGGGGTCCCGCATGACGGCTTCCACGTCCCGCCCTGCCAAACGAGCTCGCAACTCCTCGTCGCTGTGCCGAGCGCAGAACTGCCGGAAGTTTTCGCCAGCTACCCGATCCGCAAGGTACGCCCCCAAGAGCCGCTCGATGGCATCCGGCACATCGGTCGCCGGGCAGCGATACCCGACGGGTCTGGCCGTGTTCTGATGCTTGCCCACGGCGCCACCCACGCAGAAGTAGTAGGCGTCCACCATCGTTCCCTCGACCTTGATTTTCTTGCCCTCCAGTCCCAGGTCGGCGATCCACTGCTGACCGCAGCTATTTGGGCAGCCGGTGATGTGGATCTTGAGGTGCTGCTCGAACCCGGGCAGCCGCTCCTCAAGCTCTTCCACCAGCCAGCGGGCATACCCCTTGGTCTCGGTGATGGCCAGCTTGCAGAATTCGGTGCCAGTGCAGGCGATGGTGCCTCGCCAGAAGGGGGACCCGTGAACACGCAGCTCCGCGGCTTCCAGTTCCTTCACCAGTCCGTCTACATTGCGCTGGGGGACGTTCAGGATGAGCAGATTTTGCATGTTGGTAGTGCGGAGCTCCCCGCCCCCATACTGCTCGGCGACATCGGCGGCGAGGCGCATCTGGGCGGCGGTGACGCGTCCCCGCAGGACCGCCATGCCAACAGAGTAGTACCCGTCCCGCTTCAACGGGTGCACCCCGACATGGTCCCGGTACACGTCGTCGGGTGGTTCCTCGGGCACGGCCGAATCGAGCTGGAAGCCGATGCGCTGCTCCAGCTCTTTTTGGAAGCGCTCGGCTGTCCAGCCGTGGCGGAGGAACAGGAACTTGAGCCGCGCCCGCTCGCGATTCTCCCGGAGGACGGCGGAGTCACGGAAGATCTCGGTGATTCCTTTCACCACCGGGACGACTTGGTCCCAGCCCACGAAGGCGTTGAGTCGAACCCCCAGGTGCGGGTCCGTGGATAGCCCCCCGCCTACCCGGACCGAGAAGCCGATTTCCGGCTTCCCGTTGTGCGCGCGGGCGATGGCCGTCATGCCGATATCGTTGATTTCCGGATAGGAGCACCACACCCGGCACCCGGTGATGCAGATCTTGTATTTTCGGGGCAGGTTGTAGAAGTCGGGGTTGCCGTTCAGCATCCGAGTGGCCGCATGGACGAGGGGGGAGGCGTCCACAATCTCGTCCCGATCCAGCCCCGCCAGGGGGCAGCCGGTGATATTGCGGGTATCGTCACCGCATGAGCCCATGGTCGTGATCCCGCACCCGGAGAGCTTGGCGAAAAGATCGGGCAGGTCTTCGATGGTCACCCAGTGGAGCTGGATGTTCTGGCGCACGCTGATGTCGCCGATCCCCCGGGCGTACTTGGCGGTCAGGTCGGCGATGGTGCGCAGTTGGTGCGACAGGAGGAAGCCGTTGGGGATGCGGATGCGCACCATGAAGTAGCGCACCGCCTTGCCCTCACCCCCCTTGCCGCCCACCGCGCCCACCCCGTCGCCCTGGGTGTACACACCCCACCAGCGGAAGTAGGTGTTGAGCCACTCGGGCGGTATCGCGTCATACCCTTCCCGGGCAAAACGCTCGATCTCCGAGAGACACTCCCACGGATTCTTCTCCCGCTTGAGGCGCTCCACCCGTTGCGCCTTCGTCTCCTTGATTTCCGACCTATCCATAACCGTCCCCCTTCCATCCGAAATCGAGGGCCGGAGAAAATTGTTACAGGAGGCGCCAGGCCGCATAGCCGATGGCCACGGACATGATCAAACGCAGGGGCCGCTGGGGTAGTCGGTGGCACATCCACGTCCCGACCATCGCGCCAGGGATCCCTCCCGCGAGGAGCAAGGTAACGATCCCAAGGTCCAACTGGCCCACGGCTCCCTTGGTAAGAGCAGCGGCGGCGGCCAGCAGCGCCGCGTGGGCCAAGTCGGAGCCGACAACGGTCCGTATGTCCCACCGGCACCAGGTCAGAAGAATGGCCCCGAGCAAGGCGCCTCCGCCAACGGATGTTGCTCCAACAATCAGGCCGACACCCCAGCCTGTGACGATGGCCATCGGCCAGGAGAGTTCGCGCCTCTCGAGGGACTCAGGCCCGGCTGCTTCATGCGTTGGCAACAGGGAGGCCACCGCGGCCAGCAGGAGAGCCATGGCCAAGACGCGGGCCGTCCACCGCTCGGGGTCCAGCCCGAGGGACGGACCGAATACGGGGAGGATCAGGCTGCCCGCCACACCGCCAGGGACACTGCCCGCAGCCAGTCGGAGGACCGTGGGGAGCCGCACGCTCCCGAGAGTCCAGTGATAGCTCGCAGCCACTGTCTTGCTGACCGCCGCGTATGCGAGATCGGTACCCACCGCCGTGAGCGGGGCCAGCCCGGCGAAGATGAGAGCGGGCGTGACCAGGGAGCCGCTGCCGACCCCACTCACCCCCGCCAGAAACGACGCACCGAACCCTACCAGGGGAAACCAGAATTCCGAGGTCATGCGTACCTTCCCGCCATCTCAGCCCCGATCTAGCCAACCGGTCATTCGCCAAACTCCACCGCGGAACGACTCACCGGACATGAGTGTGGAGAGATCCGGCGAATTCTCCACGTTTCGCGCTGGACGAGCCTGGAGCACGTCGTCCGTCGGAGATGGCCTTGGCTCGATCGCCAGGAAGACGCCGTCCAGGTGGGTGAGTTCCTCCCGTGCCAGGGCCGGCCATACCCAGGCCCCCCAGAACGCCTCATCCAGCACGGCCAGAGCCCTCGGACGCTCAGACCGTCGGAGATACTGGGCGACCTCAGCCACCAGGTGGTCCCAGGGGCACACCGGGCGCGCCAGCAAGAGCTCCTGGACCCGTAACTCCAGCGGAGATCGAGGAACCCTTCCCGGGATCGCTCGCACCCAGCGCGGGTCGCTCCCGGCCTCATTTCCTCGTCGTACACCGGAGTCTCGGACCTTCCAGAACTGGGGCATCACCCACCTCCATCCAAAACCGGCTTGCCTTTCCGCCAAACAACCCCGTGCTGCGCACTTCTGAAACAGAAAGCCGGGTCCCGGGGGCGACCCCCGAAATACCCGGCTTGTGTCTTTGCCTGCGACGTTCGCCTTCTCTTATTTTCGAACGCGACAGAACCGATAGCCTCAGGTCATGGCTGACCTCAGGTAGCGGAGCGAGACCTGGTTCCAGGTCTTGCACCGCGGGCACTTGGCATAGGATATGGCGGTGCGCAGGTCCACGCGGAGGATCGCGTTGCGCACCAGGAGATAATCACCCTCCCGTTGCTGGATCTTCGTCCGGCATTGAGGGCAACGAACATCGAGATCGCCTTGCTCGTCCATCGCTCGCCCCGTGGGCTCGCCTCAGGCCTTGGGCTGGAAGAGTTCGTAGAACCGCCGCGGGCGGATGGCCGTTAGGAGCTGTTCCCCCTGAAGAAGATCCATGGCCCGCCCCTACGGCTTCTCGATGGGCACGCCGATCAGGCTCCCGTACTCGGTCCACGACCCGTCATAGTTCCGCACCCTGGTGTAGCCCAACAGTTCCGTCAGGACGAACCAGGTGAGCGAGGACCGCTCCCCGATCCGGCAGTAGGCCACGATCTCCCGGTCGGGGGTGAGCCCCTTGCCCGTGTAGAGGGCCTTGAGCTCCTCGGCCGGCTTGAAGGTGCCGTCCGGACGGCAGTTTTCCCCCCAGGGGATGTTCGCCGCCCCGGGGATGTGCCCGCCCCGCTGGGCGCCCTCCTGGGGGAGGTTCTCAGGAGCCAGGAGCTCGCCGCTGAACTCCCGGGGCGAGCGCACGTCCACCAGGCCCCGATTCCGCTTCTCGGCCGTTTCCAGGACGAGCTCCCGGAGGGCCCGGATGGAGGCCTTGGGCTCCTGCGCCTTGTAAGTGGTCGGGGCGACCGTGGTGGTCTCCTTGGTCAGTGGGCGACCCTCGTCCACCCACTTCTTGCGGCCGCCGTTCATGATCCGGGCGTCCCCGTGGCCGTAGTAGTTGAGCAACCAGTAGGCGTAGGTGGCAAACCAGTTGTTGTTATCGCCGTAGAGGATGACGGTGGTATCGTTGCTCACCCCCGCCTGGCCCAGGATCTGCTCGATCTTGGCCTTGCTGGCGATATCGCGTACAGGCTGCTCCTCGAGATCCAAGAACCAGTTGAAGGCCACCGCCCCAGGGATGTGCCCCTGTTCGAACGCTGCCGTATCGACCGACACTTCGATGACCCGAAGATTCTCGTCCTTCAAGTGATCCGCCACCCACTGCGTCTCTACCAGCACGTTGCGATTTGCATACTCTGCCATGATTCACCCCTCCCTGTATTTCTACCCTGGCCGGAAGCCAGGGGGTTGGTCATTGCGAGGCCGCATCTCGCACGCCCTCCCGTGCGAAGGAGCCTCGTTTCAACTCCTCGCCTTCCGTCAGTCCGGTGGAGGATGGGGAGTTCATTTCTCTACGACGCGCACTCGCCGGGGCCGGTCTCGACGCGGAAGCGCTCGGTCCCGCCCCAGTCGAGGTACTTATCCGGCGCCTCGGCCTGGACCGGCAGGTCGGTCAAATCCTTCACCGCTTCGCGGATCTTGGGCACGCCGACGCGCTCCACGAAGGCCTCGAATTTCTCTCCTTCGAGCCGCTCCGCCTGCCACAGGTCCAGCAAGCGGCCCACCAGCGCCGGCGCATTCTTCGCCGGGACCTTGAGCGCTGGGCGCGCGTACCGCGTCCCGTCCAGGTTGAGCGACGCACCGAGGAACACCTGGTAGGTTGGGACTTGCTGCCGGTCGAACTCCTTCGATCCGCCGGAGAAGCCGATCCCCGCGATGTGGTGGTGGCCGCAGGAGTTGGGGCACCCCGAGATCTTGATCCGGAGGCCGGCCTCGTCGGCCAGGTGCGCGTGGCCGTTCTGGAAGATCTCGCCAATGGCCAGCGCGAGGCCCCGGGACGACGTGATGCCCAACTGGCACGTGTCCGCACCGGGGCAGGCGGTGATGTCGGCCAGGCGATCCGCCGAGGGCTCACCCAGCCCCACCCCCTTCAAGAGTCGGTACACGCCCGGAAGGCTGGCGTTGGAGACCCACCGGAAGGTGACGTTCTGCTGGTTCGTCGTCCGAAGCCACCCATCCGCGAACTGCCGCGCCACGAAGGCCAGTACCCGCAACTGCTGAGCCGTCACGTCCCCCAGCGTCAGGCTGACGGATACCATGGAATACCCCGCCTGCTTCTGGGGCCGCAGATTCGTGATCCACCATCGCCGATACTGGGGATCCCCATTCGGCTCGCCTGCCTGCTCCGCTCCACGGGGGGCGGGGCGGGGGAGCTCCGGCGTGACGACGATCGGCGGAATCTTCCCGGCCAGGACCGCCCGCAGACCCTCGCGCTCCTTGAACACGAGGTCGCAGAACTTGTCCATGCCCAGCTTCCGGATCACGAATTTCAGGCGGGCCAGATTCTTGTTGTCCCGATTCCCTGTCCGATCGAACACGCGCACGATAGCGGCGATAGTGACCAAGAGGTCGTCGGCAGGTGTGAAATCTTCCAGGAGCTGCGAGACCTGCGGGGACGGGCCCAGCCCGCCGCCGACGTAGAGCCGGAAGCCCACCTGGCTCGTGCCGTTGTCGCGACGCACCGCGGCCACGGCGCCGATGTCCTGGATCGGGGCGAGGCCGCAGTGGTCCGAGCAGCCGGAGAAGCTGATCTTGAACTTCCGGGGCATGTTCTGGTTCATCGGATTGCGAAGCAGGAAGCGGGCCGTGGCATCGGCATACGGTGTCACGTCGAACGGCTCGTCCGGGGCCACCCCCGCGTGGGCGCAGGCCACCACGTTGCGCACCGTGTTCCCGCAGGCCTCGCGCGTGGTCAGGCCCACCTCTGCCAGCCGCTGGAGCGTGGGCGTCAGATCCTCCGGTTTCACGAAGTGGAACTGGATGTTCTGGCGGGTAGTGATGTGTCCGACGCCGCGGGGGTTCTGCTCGGCCAATTCCGCGAGGCGCTCGACCTGCCGCGCGGTGAGGCCGCCCCAGGGGATCTTGACCCGCACCATGTGCACGCCTTCCTGGCGCTGGCCATAGACGCCGTGCTGGAGCCGGAATCGCTTGAATTCATCCGGTGTGATCTCACCCCGCCAGAAGCGCCGAACGAAGATGTCAAAAGTGTCGATCTCCTGGTCGTTGGCCCAGGAATCAGGTTCCACCTGGGTCTGCCCGGGCAGCTCTTCGGCCTCGGGGATGTGGAGGTGAGGTCGCTTCGTTTCGGTCGTCCCATGTTCGCTCATGACGTCTCCCGTGAAGAAGAAGTTGATCCGCCTTCGGCGGAATCGGAGTCCAATCGCCAGGGCGCCCTGCCGTTCGCGGTGCCGGGTCCGCTAGGCCAGCCGGACCTTCTCCGTCTTGTCGATCTGGACGACGCGCGAATCCTGAATGACGATCTGAACGTGACCGTAGCGCACGCTGCTTATCGCCTTCACTATCTGCTCAACGACCTCGTCTTCCTCCGGACGGCCAGTACGCCTGGGAGGAATCGGGGTAACGTTCATGGCATCCTCACTTTTCTTAATACCCTATTGGATTACAGTACATTCACTCGAAAATAAAGAGCCCGCCGCGCCTCACAAGCGACAACAACAGATGCCGGTCATCGGGTCGCCCTCCAGGAGATCAAAACACGAAGCCACTTCCAATCACGATAATGAGAAGGGGATTTTCTGATTCACGTCCCCTTCTCATCTCTCTCCCCGTTTACCGGTGATCCCGGCGTCTGGGGCAGGAGTTGGCACCCCGTACTGCTTACTGGATCGGGGTTGCCGTGGCTTCCTCGGGCCTGTCCCTCTGCCACTCTGAATGAGAAGCGCGCCATTTCTACCCAATGCGTAAGTTGCTGTCAAGACAAATCAGAAAAATTCTTCGAAAACCCGCTTAAGGTATGTGGGAATCGGCTCTGGTTTCACAGGTCAAGGGCCTCCCCTCGCCATTGCCCTTTCGCCATCTGCCATCCATGGTCAGCCGTCAGCCAGAAACCACCGCTACCCTTGACGCTACGGATCGAATGTGGCTATATTTCTGGCCAGGAAGAAGGGAGGTCCCGATGCGCTTCGCCAGCGTGGCAGAAGTCAAGAATCAGCTCTCCGCCTATCTCGCCCAGGCCCGGAAGGATAAGAAGCCGATTGTCGTAACGCACCATGGCAAACCGTATGCCCTGATCCAGCCTATCTCTGAGGGAGACCTGGAGGCACTGGGTTGGGGGCGACTGGCTGAGCGCCGCCTCCAGGAGGCCTGGGAGGGAGAGGACGATGCCCTCTACGACTACCTTTAGACGCGGGCAGGTGGTTGTGGTCAACGTGCCCTGGGTTCACTTTCTTCCCCGGACCTCACCCGCGTCGAGGTGGGTATCCGGCAGGCCCTCGGCTTCTCTTAAGCTCTGTCCTTCGGCTGTCACTCCACCCTCCGCATTCAATCCGGCCCCCGGTCCCTGTATTTCGATTCCGCATTCGGGCACCCTCTGGGTGTTCCGAATTCCGCATTGGGTTCGCCCCTCTGCCCCTCCGCTCCCCCGCTCCCCCGCTCCCCTGCACCTCAACGCCTCGGCCCCTCCGCGCCGTCTGCCGCCTGTCTCGCCCGGTGGCGCGTGCCGAGTTCCTTGAAGAAGCGCACGATGTCCTGGAGCGGGGTATCCGGCACGAAGAGCTCCGCGATGCCCATGGCCTTCAATGCCGCGATATCTTCGGGCAGCATTGTCCCTCCACCCACCACCAGGATATCGTCGGCACCCTGGTCCTTCAGCAGGGCCAGAATCCGGGGGTAGATCGTCATGTGGGCGCCCGAAAGGATGCTGAGGCCGATGACGTCCACATCCTCCTGAATTGCGGCGTTGACCACCTGCTCCGGCATCTGGTGCAGGCCCGTGTAGATCACTTCCATCCCCGCGTCCCGGAGTGCCCGCGCCACCACCTTGACGCCGCGGTCATGCCCGTCCAGTCCGCACTTCGCCATCAGCACCCGCACCTTCTGTTGGTCCATATTCCACCGTCAGCGGTCAGCCATCAGCAGTCTGCCCGGACCGGATTGCCGACTGAATTTGCGTTCATCTGCGTGCATCTGCGGTTCCATCAGAAGATCGGCGTTTCAGCGTAGCGGCCCCAGACATCCACGAGAGCCTTGACGATCTCTCCCTTGGACGCGTGGGCCTTCACCGCCTCAATGGTGATGGGCATGAGGTTCGCGCCATCCTCGCGGGCCACATCCTGGAGCTCCGTGAGCAGCTTGTGTACCCGGGCGGTATCCCGCGCAGCCTTGACCCGCGTCAGGCGTTCGATCTGTCGCCGCTCGACCTCTGGATCCACCTTGTGGAGCGGGAAGGGAATGTCCAGTTGCTCCTCCCGGTACTTGTTGACGCCGACCACGACGCGCTCGCCGCGCTCCTTGGCGACCTGGTACGCATAGGCAGCGTCGGCGATCTCCTTCTGGAAGAAGTTCCGCTCGATGCACGCCAGGGCGCCACCGAGGCTGTCAATCTTGGCCAAGTAGGCAACCACCTCGCGTTCGATCCGGTCAGTGAATGCCTCGACCAGAAACGAGCCGCCGAGGGGATCGATGCTGTTGGTCACGCCCGTCTCGTCGGCAATGATCTGTTGCGTGCGGAGCGCGAGCTTCATGGCCTGTTCGGATGGGATCGCCAGCGCCTCGTCCCACCCATTGGTATGCAGGGACTGGCATCCCCCCAGGACGGCGGCCAGGGCCTGGATGGCCACCCGGGCGATGTTGTTGAGGGGTTGCACGCCGGTCAGGGAGGCCCCCGAGGTTTGACAGTGGAACCGAAGCCGCATGGACTCGGGCCGCTTGGCCTTGAACCGCTCCCTCATGATCCGGGCCCAGATCCTCCTGGCCGCTCGGAACTTGGCGATTTCCTCGAAGAAATCGCTGTGCGAGATGAAGTAGAAGCTGAGGCGCGGGGCGAACTCGTCCACGTCCATCCCGGTCTTGAGGACTTCTTCGACATAGGCGATCCCCGCCGCCAGCGTGAAGGCCGCCTCCTGGATGGCGGTGGCGCCGGCCTCCCGGATGTGATAGCCGCTCACGTTGACCGGGTTGTAGTGGGGAAGGTGTCTCGCACTGAAGACGATCGTGTCCCGGACGATCCGCATGGAGGGGATCACCGGGAAGATCCACTCCTTCTGGGCAATGTACTCCTTGATGATGTCGTTTTGGATCGTCCCGGAGAGCCTGGCGAACGGGGTCCCGCGCTTCTCCGCCAAGGCCACGCACATGGCCAGGAGGATCCAGGCCGTCGGGTTGATCGTCATGGAAACGCTGATCTCGCCCAGGTCAATCCCTTCGAAGAGCTCCTCGAAGTCGGCGAGGGTGTCGATGGCCACTCCCTCGCGGCCCACCTCGCCCACCGAGCGTGGGTCGTCGGAGTCATAGCCCATGAGTGTGGGCATGTCGAAGTCGCACGAGATCCCCGTCTGGCCCTGCGCGATGAGGTACGTGAACCGCCGGTTGGTCTCCCTGGCCGTCCCGAAGCCAGCGATCTGGCGCATGGTCCAGGGCTGGGCCCGATACATCGTCGGATACGGGCCGCGCGTGAAAGGATAGCGGCCGGGGAACCCCAGCTTCTCCTCGTATCCGCCCTCCTCGACCTCGGCGGGCGTGTAGAGTCGGTCCACCGGATGTCCCGAGAGGGTCCGAAAGACTTCTTGCCTCTCCGGCCGGCGCGCCTGAAAGGCGGTAACCTCCGACGTCTTCCAGCCTGCTTTCGCCTTCTGAATGGCTTCCCGTTCGCTATCGTCCACGACCTCGCCCCTGCCTTTCAGGTCCGGCGGCGCCGTCCCGTTTCGCCTCCCCGTGACCCGAGCCGGTCGGAAGCGCCCCGGGTATGGCCGCCGCCTTCCTTGACCTTCACAACGTCCCTCGAAGCTCCGTGAACAGATTCCGATTGTCAATCACCCGGCGCGCCTTGAACTCCGTCCGTGGCAGCGTGTCCGGCGCGACGAGCTGAACCGCGGTCCGGACGCCGAGGGTCGTTTTGAATCGCCGTTCCAGCTCTCCCTGGAGCTGGCGCAGCAGACCTCCGTCACGAGCGGCTCGCGCGGCAAACTCGGGCGAATACTCGGCCTGCACCACCAGCTCGTCCATTGACTCCTCGCGCGAGATGATGATCCGAAACTCCTGCCCCACGCCCGGGGTGGCCCGCAGGATCTCCTCGATGGCGCTGGGGTAGATGTTCTCGCCCCGCACGATGAACATGTCGTCCACCCGGCCGTAGATCCCCCGGGGGAGACGGGGGTACGTTCGCCCGCACTCGCACGGCTCGTCGGTCCACGTCGCCAGGTCCCCCGCGTAATAGCGGATCATCGGTTGGGACGTCCGCTCCAGGTGCGTGTAGACCGGCACCCCCTCGCTGCCGTACGGCACCACCTCGTGCGACTCCGGGTGCACCAGCTCGGTGAACACGATGTCCTGCCACAGGTGCATGCCGCGGCGGAACTCGCACTCCGCGTTGGTCATCCAGGGGGTCATCTCGCCCATGGACCCCGAATCAATACACGCCGCCCCGCCGTACGTCTCCTCGATCCGGCGCTTGGTCGCGGGGATGCCGGCCCCGGGTTCTCCCGAGAAGAACATCAGGCGGAAGCGGAACTCCCTGGCAGGATCGATCCCCTCCTTCCGCGCGACCTCCGCCAGGTACAAGGCATACGAGGGCGTCCCGTAGAATGCCGTGGGCTTGAGGTCCCTGATCCAGCGAATGGCCATGGCCGTCTGGCCCGGCACACCCGCCCCGAACGGGAAGGAGGCCATCCCCAGGCGCTCGGCGCCAACCAACGCCCCCCAGCTTCCGATGTAAAGGCTGAAGAAGGATCCGATGAACAGGGTATCATCGGGCCGAAGGCCCATCCCCCACATGATCCGGGCATGGGCGTTGGCGATCCGGCGCCAATCCTCGCGCCCGATGCCGTACACCGTGGGCTTGCCTGTCGTCCCCGAGGTTCCGTGGATTCGATGGACGTCGCCGGGAGAGATGCAGAGATAGCTCCCGAAGGGCGGGTGGTCCTGCTGATCCTGGCGGATCTCCTGCTTGGTGAGGAGGGGGACCTTGTGGAACTCCTGGAGCGTCTTGATGTCGTCCGGCTCCAGGCCGGCCGCTTTCCATTTTCTCCGGTAGAGCGGAGTATGCTGGTATGCATACGCCATCTGGGCCCGGATCTTCTTGAGAATCACGCCCTGCCGGTCTTCTGGGTCCAGAGTCTCCCGATCGCGGAACCAGTGGCGGTCCTTCGGATCGGGAAGGTAGGTCTCTTCGTACCTTGGTGGCCAAGTGTCGTCCATAGGTCTGCTGAAAAGTTCTGAAGGATGGAACGTGAAGCAGTGGCGGAGAATGCGGACAACCTAGCACGTGATCTGCAAAGCTGTCAAGAAATCAGGGCCGTGAAATCAATGGGTTAGAAAAATTCTGACTGAATCGAACGATTCTCAATCTGTTTGCTCCGAGTTTTTCTCCCGCCTCCTTAGCCCGGATCGAGGTGGCCGGGTCCTGCGCTCCCCCTTATTCCTCCTTGGTCTGGATTGCTTCGACTTTCACCCTGGCTATGCCCTTCTGAAAAAAGCCGAGTCGCTTGGCGGCTTCCAGGCTGAGATCGATGATTCTGTCGCCGGACTTTGGGTTCTGCTCGCTCGGAAACGGGCCGCGGTCGTTGACCCGGACAATGATGGATTTCTTGTTTTCCAGGTTCGTGACCTCCACAAACATGGGGATCGGCAGGAATTTGTGGGCGGCAGTCAACCCGTTCGGATTGAATACCTCGCCGTTGGCGGTCATGCGGCCGCTCTCGTACCCGTACCACGAGGCAATGCCTTCCTCCCGATAGCTCTGAGACTTTTCCACTGACATGGGGACATATTGCTTCCCGCGGACCACATAGGGTGCGATCTTAACCCTCCCCTGGCGGATCGCCTCCTTGACCGGGAGACCGTCCATGCTCTCGATCTCCTCATGGGTCAGCGCCCATTCAATCGGGGCCTTTACCACCTCATACGTGAATTCACCGATCCTGTATATCGCTCTGGTCGTCCCGGCGGTCACGACATAGGTGGTCTTCACCACCCAGACGCCACCTTTCACCGCCCCTCTTGCCGCTTCATACGGCGCTCGAATTACGGCACAGCCTGCCAAGGGAAAAAGGAACCCCAGGAGAAGAGACAGGCAGAAAGACCTTCCTGTTTTCACGAGGCGGCATCGGGCCCACCGGGGACTCGGGCCGGCGGAGCGTTGAACCGCTCGCGGAGGGCGGCCTTCTTGAACTTCCCGACGGCGGTCTTGGGGATCTCGTCGACGAACTCCACGGTGTCCGGGAGCCACCACTTGGGGAAGTTCCCTGCGAGAGCGGCGAGGAGATCCTCCTGGGTCGTCGCCTGCCCCGGCTTCAGGACGACGACGGCCAGCGGGCGCTCCTGCCACTGGGGATCGGGAACGGCGATCACCGCCGCCTCGGCCACCGCCGGATGCGCCATGAGGGCGTTCTCCAGCGCCACCGAGCTGATCCACTCCCCTCCCGATCTGATGAGATCCTTCGCGCGATCGGTGATCTCGATGCACCCCAGGGGGTCGATGGTGACGATATCCCCGGTCTTGAACCACCCATCGGCGGTGAAGCGCTCGTCCCCCTCCTCGCTATCGTAGTAGGCCCTCGCGACCCACGGCCCACGGACCTCGAGTTCGCCCATCGTCTGGCCGTCCCAGGGGACGAGGCCCTCGGCCCCACGCGCACGGATCTCGACGAACGGGACGGGGATCCCCTGCTTCGCGCGGAAGGACTCGAAGACCGGGAGGAGCGTCTCGTCCACCACGAGGACCTTGTCGTCCGCGTGATGGACGATGTAGGACAGCTCGCCCGCGTCCAGCCGGGGGTTCAGCGTGTGGATCACCGCCCCCAGCGCCGGGACGCCGAAGTACAGCTCGAGGTGCTCGGGCTGGTTCCAGCAAAGCGTCGCGACGCGGTCGCCGGTCCGGACCCCGAGCGCGCTGAGCGCGACCGCGAGCTTGCGCGCCCGCGAGGCAATGTCGGCGTAGGTGGTGCGGTGGAGGCTCCGGTCGGGCCGGCGCGAGACCACCTCCTTCCGGCCGTGGATGCGCTCTGCCCGGCCGAGGATCGCGTTCAGGGTAAGCGGGTAGTCCATCATCAGGCCCTGCATGGGCTCCCTCCTTCCACCTTTTTGGCTGGAATCTCTGGACGCATCCGGCAGCGACGCCGCCGCATTTGCATTGTGCCACGACGCTGGGCGAAGAAACACACCGAAAGAGGGTTCCTGGGGGGCGAGTGAAAGCGACGAGAGGACGACGCACGGGCGTCCAGAGGAGGAGTGTACCTTGACACCGAAAAAACGGCCGGGTCCCGTTTGATTCAGCCCAATCGACAAATCGACCAATCGACCAATTGACCATCCTCCTCGGCTCTCGGTCCGCGGCTCTCGACTCTCTCAGGCCACGCGGTCGCCGGGTGCGCGGCCGGTGAAGAAGGCATCCAGATTGTCCAGGGCCCGGAATCCCATGGCGTCGCGGGTCTCCTGGGTGGCGCTGCCGATGTGCGGCATCAGGAAGGTGTTCGGGAGCTCCCGATACTCCGGATGGATGTCGGGCTCGTTGTTGTAGACGTCGAGGCCGGCCGCGGCCACCTTGCCGGACTTCAGCGCCGCGATCAGCGCCGCGTCGTCGATGACCGTGCCGCGGCTGGCGTTGACGACGATGGCGCCATCCGGAAGCAGGGCAATCCGCTCGGCGTTGAGCATCTTCCGGGTCTGCGGCGTGGCCACGCAATGGAACGCCAGGAAGTCACAGTGCGGCAAGAGGTCTTCCGGGGTCGGGTGGAAAATCGCGCCCGCTTCCTGCTCCGGAGGCAGACGCTGGAGGTCGTGATAATGGATCTCCATGTCGAACCCCCGGGCCCGCCGCGCCGTGACCCGGCCGACCCGTCCCAGGCCCACGATGCCGAGCCGCTTGCCGGTCACCTGGGTGCCCACCATGAAACTGGGGCTCCAGTCCCGCCATTGTCGGGTCCGCACCAGGCGTTCCCCCTCGCTGGCTCGCCGGGCCGCGCCCAGCATGAGCAGGATGGTCAGCTCGGCGGTGGCGTCGGACAGGACCTCGGGCGTGTTGGTGACGACAATGCCCCGGGCCTTCGCCGCCGCGAGATCGACATGGTCGAAGCCCACCGAGAAGTTGGCGATGATGCGGATGCTGTCGGGCAGCCGCGCGATGACCTCGGCCGACAGGCGTTCCGTGTGGCAGGGAACGATCGCGTCGGCGCCGGCGGAGCTCTCGATCAGCGCATCGCTGGAATAGAGGCGGTCGTCGGGGTTGAGCCGCGGCTGGTAATCGCGGCGGAGGCGATCCTCGACGGCGTCCGGCAGTTTGCGGGTGACCAACACGACGGGTTTCATGTGGACGCTCCCTGTTGTTGAGAGGATCGGCAACGAAGGCGCAGTTCGCCCGCGCCCATGTCACAGAAGGCGCGGCCACGACGATGGTGTCGGCGTCGAGGAGAGGGGAATATGCGTGTCCGGGGGTGTCGCGGCCCGGCCCTCCAGCGTCGCCGCCGGGCGGCCCCACCACCGCGCTCCGCTGCATCCCAACCCGCGCAGACGTGCCCTGCGAGGAGACCGATCATGCCTCGGAAGGAGTGATCCGCCTGGACACCGAGGAACCGTCCGGGGCCCCATGACAGGGCGGCTCAGCGTCCGGCTCGCGATTCAACCAGGCCCGATATCTCGAGCGCGCGGGCGGACATCTGCCGAGCACGCAGGGCCAGGATGGATCGCACGGATTCGACGGGCCACACCCGACGCCACCGGCAGATCTCCCGCTGCAAATCTGCCAACTCCGCCGTGGCCTGATCGCCCATCCACTCCATCATCCAGGCAACCTCGCGCATCAGGTCCACGATGGCTTCATCCGCCCGCCCGGTCCTCACCCAGATGCTCAGTCGGTGAAGGTCCGAGGCGAGGTTCCCCATCCGCACCGCCGGATCATCCCGGAGGAATCGCTCTTTCAGTCGGGTCAGGTCTCGCATCCGTCCTATCCCTCGGATACTCGTCGGACGATCGCCTCAACCCTCTGACGCAGGGCGGGGTCCCGGATCTCCATGCTCGCGTTGCCCTGCCGAGGCCGAATGTTGATGAGCGCTCCGAACGCTACGCTACGCGAGTCCGGATACCAGTCGGCGCCCCAGACATCTTCCTGCCGGCCCCTCTCTGCTGTTTTCCAAAAGGACCCCCTCACAGTCGGCGTGGTACTCCCCACCCCCGGCCAGCAGGCCGCGCTCGACATCCACCGCGACCTTGATGTAGGTGCCGAGCGCCTCCAGCGTGTCCCGAAGCTGCTTCTCCGTCAACTTGGTCTGCAAGATATGAATCTTCACCTTGACGACCTCGTGTCGCTCCGGAACTCAGAGCAGCCGTTGCTGGGCGGACTGCCGCGCTTCCTTCTCCTGGGCGGACAGGGTGGCGTCGTCGATCCCGCTTCGCCCGTTGGCCGGGAGCTTTCCGACAGGAGTCCCCTCAGACTGATTTAGGGACCCTATCCGGTACGCATACCACTCGCTCACCCCGAAAACAAGAGCGTTCCGTTTTGACACCGAACGTACGCGGTGGGGACGTTCCATTGAAGTATTAATGAGGGACTTGCTGCCGCCAGGCGGCTGGGGGGCTGGGATCTTTGGAGGTCTCAAGTCGTCTCCCTTTTCGGAGGCCAACTCTTCCCGATTTCAATGCTCGGGTCATTTTTGAGCACCACTCAGCCTATCCAGAAAAGCGCGCGGTCCAATCACAGAGATATCAGCATCGCTCCCCGGAGCAAAAAGGTGGCGGTCGCCGGAAACGACGCACGCTGCGCCGCCGACCTGAGCCGTCTCGATGAATTTCTCATCCTCCAAGTCATCACCTCCTACTCGCAATCGTCCTCAAGATAGCTCATGCTGATGGCACCGGGCGTGAACAAACGAGACCGATGGGTTGACAGGGAGCGGACTCGGGAGTAGCCTTCCCCCCGGTTCTTTTATGACCAATGACCAATGACAAATGACCAATAGTGAAAGGAGCGGAGCGAATGGGGATGGTACTCAGCGCGGAGCAGTTGGAGGAGCTGCGGTCGGTGGACTCGCCCACGGTGGCCAATGCCATCGAGGCGTTCAAGGTGCGCGATGATACGCAGGGCTTCATGGGGATGGACGTCCGGTGCCTGACGCCGGAGTTCGGGGTCATGGTGGGCTATGCCGTGACGGCTACGGCGGACAGCATGACCCCCGGGCGTGCCCGGGATCGTAAGGGTCACATGCGACTCTTCGATGCGATCGCCGCAGCGCCCAAGCCGGCCATCCTGGTGGTCCAGGACGTCGGGCCGAAGCGCACGCACGCCTGCTTCCTCGGCGACGTGATCGCCAGCATCTCCCACCGGCTGGGAGCCATCGGCATCGTCACGGACGGCGGGGTGCGTGACCTGGATGGGGTGCGGCCGCTGGGATTCCACATCTTCGCCGCCGGCCTGGTGGTTGCGCACGGCACCTTCAACATCATTGACGTTGGGATCCCTGTCGAGGTGAGCGGCACCCGCGTCCAGCCCGGGGACATGATCCACGGCGATTCCAGCGGGGTCACGACGGTTCCGCTGGAGATCGCGGACAAGGTCTACGAGCACTGCCAGAAGGTGCGGGAACGCGAGATCGGCCTCCGGGACTACGCCCACAGCCGGGACTTTTCGCTGGAAGGACTAAGAGCGAAGCTGCTCGGGAAGTAGCGCAGAGGTGCAGAGGAGCCGAGGGGCGCGGGAGCCCTCACGCCCTGTCGTTCCTCGCTCCTCAGTTGCTTTGCCTCCCCAGCTCCTCAGCGCCTCCGCTCCCCTGCTCGCAGGTCAGAGTCGCACCTCCCTCATGGAGAGGCGGTGGAAGCGCCAGCTCACAATCGCGCAGCGCACCATCCAGTCGAGGATCATCGTCGTCCACACCATCGTCATGCCGAGCTTCGCCACCACCCCACCGACGTAGGCGAACGGCAGGCGCACCATCCACCCGCCCACGATGGCGGCCGCCAGCACCACGTGGGTCTCGCCCGCGCCGCGCAGCGCCCCCGACGTGACCATGGCGAACGACAGGGGAACCTGCAGCAGGCCCATTGCCGTGAGCAGGGGGACGCTGTACCCCAGCACTCCCGGGTCCGAGGTGAAGAGGATTACCCAGGCACGGGGAAACAAGACGAAGCTTGCGCCGAAGGCAGTCATGATTCCCGCGGCCACCAGATTGGCCTGCCAGGCGCAGCGGCGCGCCCCACTGGGATCGCGCGCGCCCAGCCGCTGCCCCACCAGCGCGGTGGCCGCCTTGGCAAAGCCAAGGCCCGGGAGAAACGACAGCGACTCGATGTTGATGCCCACCTGGTGCGCCGCATAGGCGGCCACGCCGAACCCGATCACGATCCGCGCAAACACCAGTTGCATCCCGTGGGTGATCAACCGCTCCCCCATCGCCGGCAGGCCCACCCGCAGGATCCGCCAGAACTCCTGAACGCTCCAGAACCCCCTCGCCTGACCAAAGAAGCCGCGGCGCCTCGCCTGCCAGAGGAGCCACGCCGCCCCGACGCCCTCAGAGATTCCCGACGCCAACGCGGCGCCTACTACCCCCAGGCGCGGACACCCCACCAAACCAAAAACCAAGGGAACCGCCACAATGACATGGAGGACATTGACCCCAACCATGGCGCGCAGCGGTGTCCGCGTGTCCCCCACTCCCTGGAAAATCGCCGATGCCAGGTGCAGGAAGACGTACGCCGCAAAGAGATACCAGGTGATATGCAGGTACTCCAGGGTGAGATCCAGGAGCCGCCCACTGGCACCCATGAAGGTGGCGGCGGATCGCGACAGCAGGATGCCGGCACCACCCAGACCCACGCTGGCCACAACGCCGATCAGCAGGCTGGTGCGCGCCGCCCAGGCCCGTCGCTTCTCGTCCGTGGCCCCGGTGTGGAAGGCCACCATGACCGTGCTGCCGACCCCCAGCCCGTACACCAGGGCCATGATGAACATCAGCAGGAGCTGGGAGAGACCCACGGCGGCCAACTCCGCTGCGCCCAGGCGCCCAACCAGCAGCGCGTCCACCACGTTCACGCCGCGTTGTAGCAGATCGCTGCCGACGATGGGCAGCGCCAGGCGCAGGACGGTCCGGCGCAGTTCGCGCTGGTCGGCCCACTGGGTCAGCTTGGATTCGGCGTGGTCACGAAGGTTCATACTGAGAACGTACTCAATGGAAAACGGACAACGGACAATTCAAAATGGCAAGGCCCCGACACAGGAAGGCCGCGCCCCGATCTCTCGGAGCGCGGCCTGGATGATGACTCTCATATCTGTGCTAAGACTTCCCGCCTGAAGGCTTCTCGAGTGGCGCACTGCCCATGGCTTTCTTCGCCTCGGCAATCTGGTTCTGCGCCATCTTGCCGTCCTGGCTCTCGGCACCCACCACTTGGATGAAGGCCTCCCAGACCCGGATGGCGCCGGCGTAATCCTTTTTCACCTGTTGCAGCAGGTTCGCCTTGTCCCACAGGGCGTGCACGTAGCGCGGGTTGATGGCCAGCGCCTCGTTGTAGCGCGCCAGCGCGGCGTCCGCCTGGCCCCGATTCAGAACTACGGTCCCCAGGTGGGTGATGGCCTCGACGTTCTTCGACTCCAGTCCCAACACTTGCTGGTAGAGCGACTCGGCGGCATCCAGTTGTTGCTGATCGAGCTGCACGTGGGCAAGGCCCAGCATCGCCTCCACGTCCTTCGGATTCTGGAGGAGCCGGGCCCGCCAGGGAGCAGCGGGATCCGATCCCTGGCTCCCTGTTCCCGAGCTGCCCGCTGGGGCGGCTGCCGGCCCCATGGCGCGATAGGCGATATACCCGCCGGCGATGCCGACGACCATGGCGATCGCCAGGAGCCAGACCACGCCCCTCATCGTCGGCCGGCCTACCAGGAGACGCCGGACCTCATTGCCCACCTGTTTCTTGGCGACCTCGACCGGCGCCTTCCGTTGCTTCTGTCCCATCATCCACCTCGAGAACCGCTCAATCCTGATTAACCGCCAAGGCGCCAAGAACGCCACGCCCGGCAATCAGGCAATCTGGCATTCCGGCCATCGGGTGTTCCAGGTTGCCCGATCCCCCAATTGCCAGATTGCCAGTCCACTTTGGCGCCCATGGAGTCCTGGCGGTTTCCCACCACCACCCCTCAACCTCTCCTTCTCCCCTCAGGGGAGAAGGAGAGGTTGAGGGGAAGTCAGAATCGAAGGAGGCGGCGCTCGACCTCGAACAGCCACTCCGGCGTCAGGGAAAAGGCCAGCCGGCTCAGCACCGTAAAGTAATCGCTGACCAGCAGGACGCCCAGCGCGATCAGGATCAGGCCGCTCCCCCGCGTCACGACCGGGAAGAACCGCTTGAACCGGTCAAAGAACGGCACGAACCGGTGGATCGCCAGCGAGCTGACGAAGAACGGGATGGCCAGGCCCAGGGAGTACGCCGCAAGCATCATGATCCCGGTGGACGCCGTCTGGGACACCGAGGCCAGCGTCAGGATGGATCCCAGGATCGGTCCGATGCAGGGCGTCCAGCCCGCGGCAAAAGTGATCCCCACCATTACTGCCCCCAGGTAGCCGGCCGGCCGGCCCTTCATCTCGACCCGCCACTCTCGCATCAGGAACGGGATTCGCAGCCACCCGCCGACGTACAGCCCCATGAGGATGACGAACACGCCGCCGATCTTCCGGATAAGACTTTGCTGCTGGAACAGGACCTGTCCCAGGAGCGTCGCGCCCGCCCCTAGCGCGATGAACACCAGGGAGAAGCCCAGGATGAACAGCAGGGAGTTGATCAGGATGGCCCGCCGCGTGCGCGGGTTGGCCACCGTCCCCTGGATCTCGTCGAAGGACACCCCGGCGACGAAGGAGATGTACGAGGGGAACAGCGGCAGGACGCATGGGGAGAGGAACGACAAGAGGCCGGCGGCCATGGCGACCAGGATGTTCACGTTAGCGACTGGCATCACGCGTTATCCATTTCGGATTTTGGATGTCGGATTTCGGATTTAAAGGCACGCACTGGAAACTATGCTTCGTCCGTTTCCGAATATCGAATGGCGAATCTCGAACGTCGAAATTCACCATTTCGGATTTCGGATGTCGGACATCACCATTTCGAATTTCGAATGGCGGATTACGAATTTTCGAACAGGAAACCGTACACGAGTTTCAACGTTTGCCGTCGGACAGGAGGCGGGAGAAGTACTGGCGCGAGGCGGCGTTGTCCCACTCGCGCGCTCCGAATGCCCGCCACAGGATCTTCCCGTCCCGCCCAATCAAGTAAGTCGCCGGAAGCGGCCGGATCCCGTACGTGAACGCGACAGAGCCATCCGCGTCGAGGAGCGCAGGGAACGAAACCTTCAACTCCTGCAGGAAGGTCCGCACGGTCTTGGCGCTTTCCTTGATGTCGACCGCCAGCACCACCAGCCCCTTGTCCTTGTAGGCCTTGGACAGCCGCTCCATCGCCGGCATCTCCAGCCGGCACGGCACGCACCAGGTGGCAAAGAAATTGAGGAAGATCACCTTTCTCCGGAAGTCCCTGAGCTGCACCTTTTTCCCGTTCAGGTCCTTCAGCGTGAAATCCGGGGCTTCCACCTCTTCCTTCGGTGGTTGCAGGCCCAGGACCTGAAAGTCATGCGAGGTGGCAGCGGCAGGCTTTGACAACCCCAACGCTGCCACGAGGGCGACGGCGGCAATCCCCAGGCGGCACGAATCTGCGAGACGCGATCGTGAACGGAAGAACATGCACAGACGCTCTCAAGGGCGGAATGGACTTAGCCGGACGGGCTTACGGCTTGATCTTCGCCTTCGTCAGGTCCGCCACCACGGCCAGGGCGTACCGGTCGGGATTGAGATACTTCTGCGCCACGCGCTGGACATCCGCCGCAGTCACAGCGTTGATCAGACCCGGAGACCGATCCACGTAATCCAGGCCCAGGCCGAAGTACTCGATGCTGGCCAGCAGGCGGACGATCTTGCTGCTGGTATCCAAACGAAGTGGGTAGCTGCCGGTGAGATAGGCCTTGGCATCCTTGAGCTCATCGTCGCCCACCGGCTGCTCGCGGATCCGCCGGATCTCGGCCAGAACGGCCTCGATGGCATCCTGGGCCACCTCGTTTTTCGTCTGCAACGACACGTTGAAGGTCCCGGCGTACTTGTCCGGGATGAAGGCGCTCCCAACGTCGTAGGCCCAGCCCTTCTCTTCGCGGATTGTGGCCGTGAGGCGCGAGGTGATCCCGCCGCCACCGAGGATGTAATTCATCACCTGGATGGCGTAGTAGTCCGGATTATCTCGGGTCACCCCCAGGTGGCCAAGGTTAATGTTGGCCTGGGTCACGTCGCGTTGGATTGTGCGCACAACCGGTCGGGCCAGCACCGCAGGGGGCGGGGGCGGGGTAAAGTTCGGCCCGCCGGGCTGCCACGCACCCAGCTTTGCCTCCAGGCGCCGCGTGAGGTCCGGAATGCTCACGTCCCCCACCACAGCCAGGATCGTCCTGTTGGGGCGGAAGTAGGCCTCGTGGAACCGCATCAGGTCATCCCGGGTGATGGTCGGGACCGAGGCCTCGATCCCCTCTACCGGCCGCCCGTACGGGTGCGTGCCAAAGAGGAGCGCGGCGAACGCTTCGGCCGAGACCTCGCCGGGATCCTCCTGCTTGCGCTTGATCCCGGCCAGCACCTCCTGCACCTTCCGCTGAATTTCGTCGGGCGCGAACGTCGGATTGAGCAGGATATCCGCCAGCAGGTCCAGGCCCAGGTCCAGATCCCTGCTCAGCACGGAGAGAGTGACCGTGGTCACGTCCTGCCCCGCCTCCACGCTAAGGGAGCCGCCCACGAACTCAATGGCCTCGCTGATCTGGGTGGCGGTGCGCGTCTTGGTCCCCTGGGTCAGAAGCTCCGCCGTCAGATTGGCCAGGCCCGCCCTGTCCGGGGGATCCAGGATGGCGCCGGCCTGGATCAGCATCGTGGCCGTCACGATGGGCACGGCCCGCTTTTCCGAGACCAGCAGGACCATGCCGCTGGGCAGCACCTGGCGCTGGCCGAGGGCGGCAGCCAAGGCGACGGGGGACGGGGGACCGAGGACCGGAGATAGGAGACTGAGGACGGGGGTCAAGAACACGACCGCCCAAAGGCGCGCGGAGCCGCGAGTCACATCCCGGGTCCTCATGGCTTGCTGCCTCCTGGCTGCCCGGCGCCCGCCGGGGCGGCCGGCTTGGTGGGGATCAGAATCGCCACCGTGCGGTTGTCCTGCGTGAGATAGTGCTTCGCCACGCGCTGCACGTCCGCGGCGGTCACCTTGCGGATGCCATCCAGATATCCGGCCAGCAATCGCCAGTTCGCCACAGACTCCCAGGCGCCCAGCAGGCTGGCCAGCCGGTGCACGGAATCCTGGGCGAAGATGAACTCGGACTCGATCTGGTTCTTGGCCTTTTGCAGCTCGCGCTCAAGGACCGGCTCACGCTGGACCCGCTCGATCTCGGCGAAGATGGCCTGCTCCACCTCTTCCGCCGTCTTGCCGGGGAGCGGCCCGGCGCTCACGCCCAACAGATAGGGGTCCACGTGCACGCCGGAGTAATCAGCCGAGGCGTAGGACGCCAGTCGCTTCTCGTACACCACCTGCTGGTGCAGGCGGGCGCTCTGGCCGCCGCCCAGGATGTACGCCAGGACATCCAGCGCGAAGCTGTCGGGATGGGTGAGGTTGGGCACGTGGTAGACCCCGAACACGAGGGGCAACTCCGCATCCTTCTTCACATACACGCGACGCTCCCCGCGCTGGGGCGGCTCCACCGTGATGACCTTCGGCTGGGCGGGTCCCCGCGGGATCTTCCCGAAGAGCGCCTGGATCTTGGGCAGGAGGTCATCCTTCTTGATGTCGCCGGCCACGATCAGGGTCGCATTGTTCGGCGCGTAAAAGGTGCGGAAGTACTGTACGAGGTCATCCCGGGTGTAGCCCTCGATGTCGCTGGGCCAGCCGATGACCGGCCAGCGGTACGGGTGCGCCAGGAAAGCGGTCGCCCGCATCACCTCGCCCAGGACGTTGGCCGGCTGGTCCTCGATCCGCAGCCGCCGTTCCTCGATGACCACCTGCCGCTCCGGTTGGAACTCTTTCTCGCCGAGCAGGAGGTGGGCCATCCGGTCCGCCTCCAGCTCCAGGCCGAACAGCACCCGGTCCGCGGCGAAGTTCTCGTAGTAGGCCGTGTAGTCGGAAGTGGTGTGCGCGTTGTCCTGGCCGCCGTTCCGCTGCACGATGAGGGAGAACTGCTTCGGGCCGATGGTGGGTGTCCCATTGAACATCATGTGCTCGAGCATGTGGGAAATGCCCGTCTTGCCGATCTGCTCGTTCCGCGAGCCCACCTTGTACCAGACCTGGATGGTCACCACGGGGGCCTTCGACTCTTCCAGCAGCAGGACCTTCAGCCCGTTGTCCAACGTCGTCTCGAACACCCGCTCGGCAAGACTCGCGGCTGAGGCCGACACGGCGAGGGAGAGGAAGAGGCAAATCACCACCAGAGCGGTGCAAAGAGAAAAGCCTCGCAGCTCTCGGCTGGTGGCTCGTGGCTCGTGGCTTCTCGGTGTTGGGTGCTGGCTCATGGCTCTTGGCTCATAGCTCATGGCAGTCCTCTTGGCGTTCGTAGTCATTCCGCATTCCCCATTCCGCATTCCGCCCACCCCCGATCTCCCCTGCCCCTCTGCCCCCCTGCAGCCCGCCCCCTCAGCTCGCGGCTCGCGGCTCTCGGCTCTCACTTCCCCTTCATCGCAATATACCGCGTGATGTCGCGGCGCCGGACCAGGAACAAGAGGCTGGTGCCTTCGGAGCGCTGCCGCAGAACCGCCTCGAAGGCTTCCCGCGTCTTCACGGACTTCCGATTCACCTCGAGGATCACGTCCCCCTGGCGAATACCGGCTTCTTCGGCCGCGCTGCCCGGCGCCACCCGCGTCACCGCGACCCCCTGGCCGCCTGGCACTCCCAGCTTCTCCGCAAACTCGGGGGTCAGGTCCTGCACCGTGATGCCGAACCCCGGATCTTGTGGGTGGGCCTGGGCCAGGCGTTCCTCGCGCAGCTCGCCCACCTGGAGGTGGAGCGTCATGGGTTTGCCGTCGCGCAGGATGTCCACCTCCACCTCGGTGCCCACGGGGGTCTCCGCCACGAACCGCGGCAGGTCCCGCACCTCCGTCACCGGCTTCCCCCGGAAGCGCAGGATCACGTCTCCCCGCCGGATTCCCACCCGCGCCGCGGGCGAGTCCGCCATCACCTCCGATACCAGGGCACCCTGGGCCTCCCGGAGCCCCAGGGCATCCGCGGTCGGCGGGGTCACCTGCTGGATCACGACGCCCAGCCAACCTCGGGTCACTTTCCCCTGGGCCTTGAGCTGGAGGAGGATGGTCTTGGCCATGTTGCTGGGGATGGCGAACCCGAACCGGCTCCGCGGGATGATGGCCGTGTTGATTCCGATCACCTCCCCGCGGAGGTTGAACAGCGGGCCCCCGGAGTTGCCCGGGTTGATGGCGGCGTCCGTCTGGATGAAGTCGTCGTACGGCCCCGATCCCAGCACCCGTCCCTTGCCGCTCACGATCCCGGCCGTCACCGAGTGATCGAAGCCGAAGGGATTGCCGATGGCCAGGACCCAGTCCCCCACCTCAAGCTTGTCCGAGTCCCCGATGGTGGCGACAGGCAGGGGGGCATCCGCGCGGATCTTGATGAGGGCCAGGTCCGTCTTGGAATCCGTGCCGACCACCTCGGCCCGGTACTGCTTGCCTGAGGACAGACGGACCTGGATCGCCTCGGTGCCGTCGACGACGTGATCGTTGGTGACGATGTAACCGTCCGCGTGGATGATGACGCCGGAGCCCGTGTTGCGCTGGTTGAAATCCCGCTCGCGTCCTCCGAAGAACTTGTCGAAGAAATCGCGCGGCTCGCCTTTCTCGGAGCTCGGGTTCTCCACATCCGGATGATCCTTGGGCAGCCGGATTCTCTTGGTGGTGTTGATATTGACCACGGTACCCTTGAGGCGCTTCACCAGGGCGGCGAAGGAGTCTGGGCGGGCGGGAACGGGCACCTCGACCTGGGTGGCAGCCGATGGCGCCGGCTCGGTCCAAGAGTGCTCGACGATGGGCCGCCGCGTCAGGCCGAACGCCGTGGCCAGCAGGACGCCCACCGCCAGCGAGATCGCGGCCACCAGCACCACGGTGGGAACCGACACACCGCGCCCGCCGACGCAGGGATCACTCATCCGATCTCCTTCGCCTGCCTTTTCTCGGGTCGGCGGGGCGAGCCATCGCATCGCAAGGAACCTCATCGAGGGTGCGTCAGCGCAGGGTGGCCTGGACCATATCGCCCACGCGGATCCGCTTCCGGCCCGTGAAGCCGGCCGGCAGCTCCAGAACCAAGTCGGCCGTAGCCGCGTAGATCCGCTCTGGGCCGGCCGGGGTCAGCGGAGGCGCGTTCTTTTCGATCTTGACGATCCGCCCATCCCGGATCCAGACGATGTCCAGGGGGAAGCGCATGTCCTTCATCCAGATGCTCACCGGCTGGGGACGGTCGTAGACGAACAGCATCCCGTTACCGGATTTGAGGCCGGGCCGCCCGCTCAACCCCCGGATCTGCTGCTCCGGCGTGCGGGCCAGCTCGACCGTCAGGCTCACCCGCCCGGCGATGACCATCGGGGCCGTGGGGAGGGGCGGGTTGACCTCCACCGCCACGGCCGGCGCGGGCGAGACGACGATCATCAGAAATGCCAGCCAGATCCCACTGCGACCCATCATCAACTCTCCGGTAGTTCGCCCAGCTTGACGACGACGGACACCGGCTTCCCGTCGCGCAGTACGTCCACTTGCACGTCGTCCCCTGCCTTCTTCTGCTCGTCGAGGAAGGCAGTGAGGTCGTCCACGGTCGCGATCTTCTGGCCGTCCAATGCTACGATGATGTCGCCCCCCACGGTCAGCATGAGGTTCCCGACGCGCGCGCGCCGCTGCGATCCCCGCAGGCCGGCCCGCGCGGCCGGGCCGCCTGGCGCCACCTGGGCGATCATCACGCCCTCCTTCACCGGCAGGCTCACGGTGCGGGCCAGGCCGGGCGTAATGTCCAGCCCGCTGACGCCCAGCCAGGGGTGGCTGGCTCGGCCCCGGGCGATCAGTTGCGGCAGGACCTTTTTCGCCGTGTTCACCGGGATGGCAAAGCCGATGCCCACCGAGCCGCCGCTGGGCGTGAAGATGGCCGTGTTGATCCCGATGACTTCACCACGGGAATTCAGGAGGGGCCCGCCGGAGTTCCCGGGATTGATCGCCGCATCGGTCTGGATCACGTTGCGGATCTGCCGACCTGTGTCCGCCTTCAGGCTGCGGCCCAGCGCGCTCACCACGCCGCGGGTGACCGTGCGGTCCAGCCCGAAGGGATTTCCGATGGCGATGGCCATCTGGCCCACCTGGAGGTGGGTGGAGTCTCCCAGGCGGAGCGGCGTGAGTTTCTCGCGGGGCAAATTGATTCGGATCACGGCCAGGTCGTTGTTCGGGTCCCGGCCGATCAGCTTGGCCGACACCTTGCTCTTATCGGCCAGGGTGACCTCGAGGTTGTCGGCATTCTCCACCACGTGGTTGTTGGTGAGAATGTACCCCCGGTCATCCACCATGAATCCCGAGCCGGTCCCCTGCTCCGGGACGATCCGGAAGAAGAAGTCCTGGCTCAACACCGTGCTGGTGATGTGGACAACGCCGGGACTGGCGGCGCGATAGACGCCGATGATGACCTCTTCCTCGGCGGTGAGGCCGCTCGGGCTCCGCCCCGGGCTCTCGGCCGGAAGGGCCTGGCCCATGAGGAGCACGGACAGGGGAAGGAGCAGCCAGAGGACCCATGCAGCCGATGAGACGCGCAGCGGATGGCGCAGAATGGACATGCTCGGCTCCCGGAACAACCAGAACTGTCTCCCTGAGGCGGCATTCACGAGCCGGCGACAACCGTATCGCGTGAGAGTGCGCCGAAAAACGTTGCGCCGGCCGCTGGACCGACCGGCGCTGGCAAGCAAGAAGGTCCGGCGCGGAACCGTCAGCCAGCAGACTATGCAGGGCTGCCCAGCGTGCGCGGCTCCCTCCCCGGCGGAGGTGTGGTCGGTGGCGCGGGCGTGACGTTCTTGGGCGCAACCGAGACTCCCGCCTCCAGCAATCCCTGGAATCCGCCGCGGACCACGGAGACGCGGCTGTACCCCGCCTGCATCAGCTGCAGCGCCACCCGGGCGCTGCTCGCCTCGTCGGGTCAGTCACAGTAGGCCACGACCTCGCCGCTCGGCGCCACCTGCACCTGCAGCGCCTGGGGACTCGGGCGCTCGATATCGTAGCGGAGGGCACCGGCCACCTGGACCGGGCTCTCGTCGAACTTTACCCCGTGGCGCGCGTCCACCACTGCGAGGGGCGCTCCCGCCTCCAGCCGGTTGCGAATCTCGTCCGGGCTGATCCGCTGGACGCGTCCCTGCGTGCGGCGGAATCTGCGGTTCACGGTCGTCCGCACCCCCAGGGCCAGGAGCGCCACACCCAGTCCGGCACCCAGGCCGATGCCCACCGTCAGTCTGCGACCAGAGAAGCCTGGCTCGCGCTCTGCCCGCATCTGGGCCTCGGAGCGCAGCCGCATGAGGTCCGGGAACCCGGGCATGATCCGGTCCGCCTCCTCCACCTGCTGGACGGCCCCCGTGTAGTCCCCCTGGAAGTAGCTGGTGACGGCGCGCTCCCACTTCTGCGTGAAGGGACTGTCCGCGGTCGGCGTCAGGGAGATCCCGCGGGCGAACTCGTGGACCGTCTCCACCGGGATGAGAAAGTTGAATCCCTGGATGGCCTGATCCCCCTCCGACGTGGTGGAGATGAAGGTGGCCGCGCCGATGACCTCGCCCCGGAGGTCGAAGGCCGGTCCCCCGCTGTTCCCCCAGGAGATGGCGGCGTCGGTCTGGATCACCCGGCGATCGGTGATGTCGATCTTGAACCCGGAGACCCGGCCGACCGTCACCGAGGCTTCCAGGGCCGATTTCCGGCTGAGGAAGTCATGGTTGAGGACTACCCCGGGATAGCCGATGATGAAGATCTGCCCGCCGAGCTGCAACCCCGTGCTGTTCGGCGCCAGGCGCACCGTGGGCAGGTTGCTCGCCTCGATCTTGAGGATGGCGACATCCTTCCCCGACTGCTCCACTTCCCCCTTGCCGCCGCCGGAAACCACCTTACCCCCCGGGGGGGCGTTCGGATTGATCGCGGGGCTGTAGGCCTTGACCTGGGCCGCGTAGATCTTCCCGGTTGACAGGTGCACCTGGAGCTTCTTGATCAGGCGAACCTGATTTCGATTGGCCGGGTCGGCGGCGATGGCCCGCAGGCGCTCCTTCCGGCCGCCTTCGGGCAGCATGGCCAGGACCGGACCGCAGGCCTCCGCGGCGGCTGCCTTCACGAAGTCGGCCGCGAGTCCCTGCTCGTTCATCTCGTAGAAGCGCTCGACGACGTGACCGTTCGTGGCGATGTAGCCGTCCGGATGGATGATGAAGCCGCTGCCGGTCTCGTAGAGCGGATCGGGCCGCACCGTCTGGGCCGGGCCGGCTCCGCAGCGAATGGTCACCTCGGCGCCGACCTCGCTGCTGATCAGGACGACGGCCGGCTTGGCGCGGAGGATGCTCGCCTCCAGCTCGACATCGCTCCTGCCGGCGGGAGATGCGGACCCGGCGAGGACGAGAGGGCCGGTGAAGAACAGGAGAAGAGCGAGGATCCGCGGAGAGGTGAAGGGAGAGAGATGGACGCGGAACCGCATGGAATGTGGCATGGGCAGAAGATATCCAAACTAGCCGGAAAAGGCAAGCACGGCATCCCGGGGCCCGAGGGGATTCGATATTTCATAACGCCCCTGAGGCACTCGAGGTTCCGTTCGTGTGGTTCGCCCTGTCCCCTCCGCCCTCCCCGGCTGTATTTGGATGAGGTTCCCGGTGGTCGAGATTCACCCCGACGACCGAATCCCGCAAAAACCAGGCCCGAAAAAGCAAAGCGCCGGTCGGGAATCCGACCGGCGCTCGCCCTGAAGGAAAATGGGCTACTTCTTCTCCTGCCCCTTGCGCACATCCGGACCCTCGGTGCCCTTCGGCTCCTGCTTGCGGATGTCGGGACCCTCGGTGCCCTTCGGCTTCTGGGCGGCCGCGGAAGCGGTCTTCTTCTTGGCCTTCTTGCGGACATCCGGACCCTCGGTGCCCTTCGGCTCCTGCTTGCGGATGTCGGGACCCTCGGTGCCCTTCGGCTTCTGGGCCTCGGCGGAAGCGGTCTTCTTCTTGGCCTTCTTGCGGACATCCGGACCCTCGGTGCCCTTGGGCTCTTGCTTGCGGATGTCGGGACCCTCGGTCCCCTTGGGGGCCTGCTGTGCGTACGCCGGGGCACTGACGGCCAGCGCCAGCAGGACGGCGGCGAAGACACTCACGAACTTCTTCATCTCGTACCTCCTCCAGCAATCCTTACAGGTTGGAACCCCCGGAGGTCTCCCGAGGGCCTGGCAGCCCTGCGCTGCCTGTTCTGGACCCCGCGTCCGCGGCCGACGGGGTCTCGGTTCTTTCGACGGGACATCCTAGATGCAGGGGGTATGCCACTTCGGACTGCACCCCTCGGGGAGAACGCCCTGCCCCGTCCGGGCCTATGTTTCTACGGGGTTTCAGGTCCTGGGTGATTGTCTCACAGGGCCGCCACCCCGCTGCACATATGGATGCGGGATACCCCAAAAAGGATTTCCCCACCCGAAAAGCTGCGTGTGGGACATGCTACTGAAACGGCGGCATCTCAGCAGCGGGGGTTCATGGTCCTCAAATGACCGGTCAGTGTGAATAGATGTGGAAGGTCCCTGCTGGCGCGGCTACCAGTACCAGGATCAGTCCCCACCCGATCAGCCCGAGCCCTGTCACACGCGAGAGCCAGGGTCCTTGCGCCACGACCTTCTCGAGGAGGATGAACCCGGCGAGGGCAGCGACCCAGAGGAGGTTCATGACCCCGCCGACAAAGAGGAGCCCCATCAGCGCCCAGCAGCAGCCAAGGCAGTAGGCACCGTGGTGGAGCCCCATGCGTAGCGCCCCCCAGGGCCCCTCCCGCCATCTGGTGAGGAGAAAGCCCAAGGGTGACTGGCATTGCGCCAGGCAGGCATCTTTCCAGGGCGTCAACTGGTAGCACCCCGCGAGGAGGAGAAAGGCCGCGCCCAGGAGGGCGCTCGTCGTCGCCAGATGCGGCGAGAGGAGGAGCAACGCCTGAAGCATCCACTGAAGCCCGGCGGCGAAGAGGGTCCAGGCAATCCAGATCAGCAGATAGCCCATCGCGAAGAGGCCGGTTGGCGTGGCCGGGTCCCCCTGCTGGCGCCGCATTCGCTGGACGCTGGAGAAGAGGAGCAGCATCGGCGTCGCGGAGGGGAGCATCATTGCAATCATCATAACGCCCCACATGAGCACCGCGGTGCCCAGGTCGGCGAGGCCCCAGGGCATGAGCCGTAGCATGGCGGCGTCCATGCCCATCGCGCCAGCGCGCCGCCACAACTCCAGCCAGCCTAGCGCCGTCAGGCCGACAACCCCGCCCAGGACGATCACCCGGTCGCGTTCGAGGAACCGCGCCGGCATTGCTCAGGGACCCTGCCAGCGCACCTTCGCCAGCTCCGCGCACTTGCCAGGATGGGCGATACTGAGCTCGGGGCCTTCGCTGACCCAGAACTCCTTGAGCGCGTACTGCTCGCCCTCCTGGAAGATGAACCCCTGGGGGATCACGACCTTGGGGTAGGCCTCGGCCTTGGTCACGGGGTTCCGGATGGGCTGGAAGGAGATCTTCATCCGCCCGTCCACAGCGACCTCGGTGTCCTTCCCTGCCACCTTCATGGTGATCTTCACGAAGTAGGGGCCTAGGACGTGCGAGAAGGTGGCGGCGAGGATCGCGAAGGGCGGTCCCCCGGCTTCGCCAGAGATGATCTTCACGACCGCCTCCCGCTGAGCCGGCGAGGCGCCCTCGTCAATGTAGATGGCAGCCACACCGTTACCCTCGTGGATCGCGCCCGGCCACTTGACGGCCACGAAGGCCTTCTGTCCGTCGAGACGCACATCGCCGTAGGCCCCATCGTCCACTCGGAAGCCGATGGCGCCCTGGCAGAAGCCCATCGTCGGCCGCGCGCTGAAGTTGCACGGGCACCCATAATCGCAGTTACACGCGAGAACGTAGTCGCCGTGAATGTGCCAGTTGGTTGCCATAACCCCCTCCTTGCCCTACCGACTGAGCCTATTGTCGTGAAACGTGGCGTCCTGCAAAGCCAGGTTCAGACTTTCCTCCTTTTCAAGGATCCCTCCTTTCTCGAAGCCGCCCGACGAGAGCAGCCCTATTTCCGCCCCCTGATATGCGCGGTGTAGATGGTCCGATCCTGCTGGGCGGGCGGGATGGACTGCTTCAGCCACTCCAGGAACTCCGTCGTGAACAGCGGGTACACCGCCAGCTCATCCAGGGTCATGGACCGCCGGTCAAACACCTCGATGGTCGGAAAGCCGCCCTTCGCCGCCTTTTCACCGAACACCTGTTCGGTCAGGGTCCCGGCAATTCACCCGGTCCAGGCGGTGGGATGGTTCAGGACCTGCTCGGGCAGCTCGCCGTTGACGAGCATGTCCGACACGCAGAAGCGCCCGCCCGGCTTGAGGACCCGGTGGATCTCCCGGAAGACCTGGCTCTTCCGCATCGTGAGGTTGATCACGCCGTTGCTGATGACGACATCCACGGAGGCATCCGGGATCGGCATGGCCTCCATGGGACCCTCCAGGATCTCCACGTTGGCGAGCCCCATCGCCTGCGCGTTGGCGCGGGCCCGCCGGATCATCTCCGGCGTCATGTCGAGGCCGATGGCCTTCCCCGTGGGCCCGACCCTTCGCGCGGCCTGCAGGGTGTCAATCCCCGCGCCGCTCCCCAGGTCCAGCACCACCTCGCCCCGCCGCAGCGGGGCATGCCGGACCGGATTGCCGACGCCGAGGGCCAGCTCCACCGCGGAGGTTGGGAGACCCTGCAGCTCCTCAGGCGAGTAGAAGCGCTCGGCCACCAGCCTTCCGTTGGATGCCACCTTGGTGTAGGTATCAATGATGGACTCTTTGATCTCCGTCTCGGTCAGTGACATGGAACCCTCCTCCTCTTCCTCACGCGGCCGCAGCCGCTCGAGGCTTGCGGGCCGTGACGATTGAGAACACCAGTTCCTTGTGGCGGTGCGGAGGCATGATCTTCTTCAGGAACGCCAGGAACTCCCTGGTGAACAGCGGGTAGCGGGTCAGGTCGCCCAGGCCGAACGGCTTCCGTTCCGCCACCACGATCTCCTCGAAGCCCACAAGGAGCTTCAACGGGCGTGTGGCCGCCCGGGGGATCAGCCGGATTGGCGTGTCAGAGGATACCAGACTATATCGACCGTTCATACGGTTTCGTGGGGGCAAATATTCCTGGACCTTAGGCAAATGTCAAGTGGTATGGGTGAACCGCAATGGTAGGGCAGGACGGTGGGGCACCATCGGCATCCAATTGCCTTGACGGAGGCTAGGTTTTGGAATAGGCGTAGGGCCGCGGGATATCGGAATGCGGAATTCGGGATGCAGGATGCGTGACCACGGACAGACTGAGAAGACAGTGAAGCGACGGCTGCCCTGGTACGGGTGGGTCGGACTCTTCACGCTTCTGGCGGGTGAGGTGGGTCTGTTTCTCGGGGTCTTCGCGGTTCGTGTCCTGTTCTATTGCATCGCCTGGTGGGCCTACATCGTGCTGGCCGACGCCTGGGTGTGGAAGCGGCGTGGGCATTCCCTTCTGCGCGACCGGCCGTGGGAATTTCTCGTCCTGGCGTTCTGGTCCATCGCCGTCTGGAACCTGTTCGAGGTGTTCAACTTCCGCCTCCAGAGCTGGTTCTACGTCAACGTGCCGACGGACTTCCTCTTCGGGGCCATCTTCACTTTCTTCGCCTACGCCACGGTCATCCCGGGGATCTTCGAGACCTACGATCTCCTTCGCGCCTACGGGATTGCCGACGGGGTGCGGGTGCGGCCCTGGCGGATCCGGTCATCGGGCCTCGTCTTGTCGGTCGCCGTCGGGCTGGTAATGCTCGCCGCCCCGCTGTTGTGGCCGCGCTATGCGTTCCCGTGGGTCTGGGGCTTCGCCGTGTTCCTCCTGGATCCCGTCTGTTATCGAGCCGGGCGGACCCAGACAAAATCGTTGCTGGGCCAGTTCGAGCAGGGCGACCCGCGGCCGTTCCTCCGACTCCTCCTGGCGGGCCTCATCTGCGGTGGCCTGTGGGAGTTCTGGAACTTCTGGGCCTACACGAAGTGGATCTACACCGTGCCCTTCTTCGAAGACTTGAAATGGTTCGAGATGCCTCCCTTGGGATTCCTCGGCTTCCCTCCCTTTGCCGTGGAATGCTATGTCCTCGTGAACCTCCTCAACCGATTCCGCCGGGGCCGTGGATGGGAAGAACCGGGGGAGGCGGGCCTCGGCGCCCCGCGCCGTGTGGCGACGGCCGCGGTTATCATCGCGGCCCTCTTCAACATCGCCGTGTACGTGGGCATTGACCGCTTCACGGTCCAGAGCTACATCCCCACGTTGGCCGAGATCGAGGGGATCCCCGGGGAGCTTGGAGACAAGCTGTTGCGGCTGGGGATAGACTCGCCGAATGATCTGCTCCGGCGGACGACCACGCCGGGGGGGCTGGCCGCCCTGTCGCGCCAGGCAGGAATTGCCGAGGCCGATCTGCGCACGGTCCGCGCCGCGGCCGAGTTGGTTGACCTCAAGGGGCTCGGCGCGGTCCACTACAACGAATTGAAACGCTTTGGCATCACGCGGGTCCAGGAGTTGGCCTCGCAGGACCCCGCATCCCTGGCCATCCGGTGGCGAGCGCTTGGCGCTCCCAAGCCGCCTACCCTCTCCCAGGTCAAGGTCTGGGTCCGAGCGGCCCGAAGTAGGACAAGAGCGTTCGACGGTTCGGGGGTTCGGTAGTTCGAGTGTTCGGAAACGCCCGAACCGCCGAACAGTCGAACACCCGAACGCTTTTGCCCGGGTTGACCGCAGACCCTACGGCGTCACCACCAGCCGGGCGCGCCCGATGAGCTGGCCGTGGGCCGTGAGGACGTCCACCGACCAGACTCCGGCCGGATCCTGGCTGAGGTCCGCCTTCCGCGAGTAGGTCCGGAATCCTCCGGGCCGCCCTCCCCGGATTGGTGACAGCGCGATCCGCGCCACCTCCGCCCCGTTCTTCCACCAGACGTGATAGATCGGCTCACGAAGCCCGGCCGGCGCCGCTACCGCGGTGAAGGCCGCTATCCCGCCCCAGGTTCTTAACTCGTCCACAGTGACCGTGGAGACCGGTTCCGCCGGCTCCAGCCGAACGACCGATCTGGTAAACGTGGCCCTGGTCAGGTGCAGAGGCACGGGCGGGATCCACCCGCGTAGGGGCCAGAGGACGAGTGCGACGGCCGCTCCCCAGATCCCTGCACGGATCAACGCATCTCTCCACGAGGAATCCGGCCCCCGCCGGAAGACCGGGGCCAGAGCCAGCATGCTGACGATCCCACTCAAGAGGAGGGCCCACGTGCTCCGCACCCTGAGCAGCGGGAAGGCCGCATTGAGCGAGGCGAAGAGTCCGAACCCGAAGAGGACGATCTCCACCCACCGGAAGCGGCGAAGCACCGCCCGGTACCACGGATCGATCGTCGTGAGCAGGGCTGCGGTTGCCAGCACGATGAGGAACCACACGTTCCGCGACGCCAGCGTCGTGCTGGCATAATAGATGGGCAGCAGGAAGAGCAGCAGACCATGGAACATACTCTGGATGGCGTAGTTCACGGCCAACCACACCACCCTCCCTCCACGCGCCGCCAGTGCCTGCCGCGCCTCGGCAAGAACCACCCCGGCCAACCAGAGCAGGATGAGGTAGCCGACGAACCAGGGAAAATACTCAAGCCCCCGCCGAAAGATGAAGAGGGTCAGGAGGCCGAGCACCAGCGATCCGGCCGAGATGCCCCACTTCTCTACCCAGCGGAGCCACGGGTATCGCGCCGCGAGGCCAGCCCAGATATCGCGGAGACTGTTAAGCCATGTTGCGGTCGTCATGGTGATCCGGGAAGGATCAGCTGGGTATTGAATCGAGATGAAGATGGGTCATCCACTGTATCCTACACGACGCGACAGGACCGTTCGGACGACCCCTCATCCGATCAGGACGAAACACCGCACGCGACCAGTCCCAGGCGGCAGCAGAGCGACCCCTTCGACCGCCCGTCTGTAAGAATCTCCGGAGGTGCCCACTCTACGCAATCGTAGTACGAGATCCCATGGCTCCCTCCCGTCCGTGCCTGCGGCGCACCGCTGGTGATCCGGACCTCCCAGAGATCCATTTGCAGGAGATAGGTTTCGCGCCCCTGCTGGCCCGATCGCACGACTCGAACCGGGGTGAGGTCGACCCCGAGCTTATCCTCGCCGATGCGCCGGATCAGATCAAGCGTGGACTCCCCCTCCCGGAATGAGCCGGCGGGCAGCCCCCAGAGGCCCGGGTGCTCGGGGTCATCCCGCGCGCGCCGCACCACCAAAATCTGCGTGGGATCGGCCGGGTTGCGAATCAGGAGGGCAATGGTTCTCTTGGTGGGTTTCATGAGCGAGCGTTCTGCGTTTTCTTCCTCTTACCTCTTGACGGGGCCGACCGTTTGCCCTATTTTTTCATTGGCCGCAGGGATCAGTGCGGAGCTGCCGTCTCGCCATTGCGCGCGAGGATCCTCCCGCGGGTCGCCCAGAGGATACAGACCTCAGGCGTCGGAACCGATCCCGAAGGTGGGGTCGCGAGGGCCGGCGCCGGCGATCCCGGAGGAGACGCTGCACGGCTCGAGTCTGATCGCCTGCGGCATTTTCTTTCTCTCCCCCCGGTCCCCGCCTTCCTTTCTCCCCTCGATCCAGCCCAGTGATATTCCGAGGACAGAGGTGATTTTCCAATTCGCCCCTCGGGGCACACGGATTTCCCTCACAGGCGTGCCCCCTCCCGGATCTCCCTGCCGGAAGGCAGCCTGCCCAACTCCCGGATGGTTGGAACGATTCGATTTTAGACGGCGGCCCGGTTGAGGGAGGCGCGGGACGACACCGAGGGAATCACCAGCTTCTCGAGCCAGTTGCGCAGCTCGGACTGGCGGATCGGGGGCGACAGCAGATCGTCGCCGATGGCCAGGTCCCAGCGCAGGTCCTTGCGGTCCGGGTGGCGGCCGAGGGTTTCCATCCGGGCGACCTTGGCCTCCAGGTCCGCCCGGTCGGCGAAGAATCCCTCCTTGACCAGGACCTCGCCCCGGGCGACGAACAGCCGGGCCATCTCGTACAGGTCGTACTCGGGATGGTACTGCGTGGCCCAGAAGATCCCCTTCTTGTGCCGCACTTCCAGGGCTTGGACCGGGGTGTGCTCGTTGGTCGCCAGGAGCCGCCCCCCCGGCGGGACCCGGGATACCTCATCGAGGTGCATGATGAAGCCGTCGAAGACGTCGGGTTTGCCCTCGTACATCGGGTGCGCCCGCCCCTCGGCGGTGAGACGGATCTTCCGCCCGAAGCCCAGCTCGCGGCCCCGCGGATTCTTCCGCACCTCGCCCCCGGCCGCCGCGGCCGCCATCTGCACCCCCCAGCAGCTCCCGAAGCTGGGCCGGCCGACCTCGTAGACCTTCCGGGCAAACTCGATTTGCCGGGTGACCCGAGGGTCATCCTCGTAAATAGTCAGGTTGGAGCCGGTCCAGATAAATGCATCATAGGCTTCGATCCCGCCTCCAGGGAGGGAGGACCCAAGATCGGCGATCATGAACACGTCGAGCGTCGCATCGGGGATCAGCTTCTTCAGCACGCGGACGTACAGATCGTCGGCGCCGGCCACCCCGGCGTCAGTCAGCGCCTGCCGGTTCTTCTCGGGATATCCATTGATGATGCAGATCTTGAGTGCCATGTGATTTCCTCAACGCGCCGCCAGCCGACCCCCCATCCCCTGCAGCGCGGATCTGAAGGGGTTCGCCTGTCTGACCCTCAGGTCACTTCTCCATCTGCTCGATGATCCGGGCCAGGTCCTCGGACCGACCGCAGACGGCATCGGCCGAGGTGGCCTGATCCCGGTTCTTGACCGCCGTGAAGAGGATGGCCCGGGCGCCGGCGGCCTGGGCCCCCTTCACGTCGTTATGGTCCCGATCGCCGATGTGGACCAGGTTGGCCACCGGCACCCCGAGCTTCTCCGCCGCTATCTCGAAGACACGGCGATCGGGCTTGGAGCAGCCCGCCTCGTCCGAGAACACCAGGGCATCGAAGAGTCCGAGGAGGTCCTCTCCTCGGAGGAGTTCCCGCAGCGTGCGGCCCGGAGAGAAGATGGCGTCGCTGATCACCGCCAGCTTGTAGCGGCCCGTGAGCGCTTCGAGGGCCTCCCGGACGCCCGCGACCAGCCGCGGCCGCACCGTGAGCTCCATGTCTTCGTGGAGCCGGACCAGTTCTGCCAGCTCACCCTCGGGCAAACTGAGTCGCAGTCCCTCCAGCAGTACATTCAGCCGCTCTCGCACGGTCCACGTAACGTGCTGGTCGTGCCAGACCTTGCGAAAGGCAGCGTCCACCACGTCGTAGGCCAAGGTGACCTGGTCTGCCGTCACCCGGTGATGGCGGCTCAGGGCCTGATGCAACAGGAATCGCCGCTCGGTCTTCTTGGTGCGCAAGCCCCGGCTGGCCCGGATGGGCTCATCCGAGTCATCAACGAAAAGCGTGTCCCAGAGATCGAAGGTGATGGCCTGCACGGGTCTGGTCACGAGCGTTGGCTAGCTACTCTTGTCGAGAAAAAAGACCATATCTTTTGAGATCGGAAGGGACTCGGGGTCAGGTCCGAGGGAATTCCTTCTCCAGAATCTCCGCGATGAATCGCTCGATGGACACCGGGTAAAACCTCACATCGGGAGAGAAGATCACCCCGGTATCCAGGATCTCTTCACGCATGAGATCGTCCATGGCCCGCTCGATCTGGGATCGGGGATCCCGCTCGGCCCGGATGATCCGCAGGTCGTCACTCTCCAGTTGCACGTTCTGCCGGGCCGCGTACAGGAAACTGAAGACGCGACCGACCAGCGTCTTGTCCATCAGCTCGGGATCCTCGAACAGCTCACCGTAGGTCTGTCCCAGGTGGCGGGGGGAGAGGATCAGGCGAGGCGAGACCCGGATCCGTCCACGGATCTCGACCGACCGCTGGCCCCGCTCCTCATCAGGGGCCACGAGTATGTAAGGGAGCACGTGGTACCCGGTCACGATGCCCGTGATGGGCTTTCGCAGGACCTGGGTATCCTCGAAGACGCGCTTCAGGTATTCCGGCTCGGGATTGGATCCGAACATGGGGCTCCGTCCAATGACTACTTCGATGGGCTGGACGGCGCCTGTTCGCGCGAGGCCAGCAGGCTATCCAGGCCCTCCTGAAACGTCTCGAATGGATACGCCCCGATGAGGAGCTGGCCGTTGATGAGAAATGTCGGCGTCCCGGTGGCGCCCAGGGCCCGGCCGATAAGGGTTTCGGCCTCGACGCGTTGCGCGTGTTTTCTCGAGTCCACGCACGCCGCGAAGGTCTTCTTGTCCAACTTGAGCTCAGTAGCATACCGCTTCAAGCGGGACGCGGTGAACGCCAGGGCACCCGCCTTGCTGAATAGCGTATCGTGATACTCCCAGAATTTTCCCTGCTCGTGCGCACACGAGGCCGACTGGGCCGCCTGGACGGACGCCTCCCCCAGGACCGCAAGGTGTCGATACACGAGGCGGACCTTGCCTGTTCGGATATACCGATCCTCGATCTTCGGCAGTGTTTCTCGCCAGAACTGCCGGCAGTATGCGCACTGGAAATCGGAAAACTCCACCATGACAATCGGGGCAGCCGCCGATCCTTTCGTCGGGCCAGGGCTCCGCTCCACGGCGGTGACCAGGTCAGCCCGCGAGAGTCCCTCCTGGCGCTCGCCGGCCAGTGCAATCCCCGGAGCCGCCACCAGCAGGCTCCCAGTGATGAACCCCACGAGGGTGTGAGAAACCCTTCGACAGGCCATACGGGACGGCCTCGCTTCGACAGTCGCGTCCTGTTCGAAAATTCTCCAAGCAGGCAAGTAAATGTCCCGGGCATACCCTAGCGCTGCCAGAGGGAACGGATCCGCACGACCCGCTCCGGCTCGATCGCATCATTGGTCTGGAGGCGGATCGTGAAGAGATGGGGCCCACCCATCCCTTCGTGCATGGTGAACTCCGTGGAGAGGTCTGTCTCCTGCCCGGGATCCAAGGTCGTCGCACCGACGACCGCTTTGGGGGGTCAGCACCCCTCGACTGCGTCCACCGGAGGATATGCTGGCAGCCGCAGCGGTTTGTCGCCCACGTTTCGCAGCCGGAAGCTGGCCCGGACGAATTTCTCAAACCGGACGGTGCCGAAGTCAATCAGTTCCTTGTCGACGGCCAGCCTGGGCCCACCCCGGTACTGGGCCGCGTCGCTGACCGGGCTCTGCTTCAACAGGAAGAACCAGGTCCCCAGGCCCACGAATATCGCCAGGGTCAGGACCCCCGGAATCAGAAGACGCCCCCAGGGCGAGCCCGCCTGTGCTTTCTCGATCGGTGTGGAATTCCGCTTGCGTTTTCCCATGGCCTCTCCACGCGCCACTGCTCTCAGAGTGGCGCGTCCAACTCCGCAACCTAAGTTTCTGACGCAACAAAACTTACGATACCCGGTGAAGGCTCCAAGGTCAACCGCCGGGTGCTACCGCAATTCCTCCTCCGTTTCCTCCGAGTCACTCATCCCTTCGACACCAGGATCTTGCCATCCGCCGCCACCTGGATCTTGTAGGGGTCCAGCGGCCGGGGCGGCGGGCCGCTCACGTTCTTCCCGTTCAGGTCGTAGATGCCGTTGTGGCAGGCGCACCAGATGTCCTGCTTTTCCTCCCGGTACTGGACCGTGCAGGCCAGGTGGGTGCAAATTGCAGTGAATGCGCGCAGTTCACCCCCAGGGGTCTTCACCAGGATTCCGGGCTGGCTCCCAAATTTGAAGATCCGGCCCGAATTGGCCTTCAACTCCCCGGCATTCCAGGGGACCTCCACGTTGGCCACGCGGGGCTCCCCCGCCTTGGGCGGCACCAGGAACCGGAGCACCGGGTAGGCGAAGCTCAGGAGCATCGCGCCGAAGCTGCTTACCAGCATCGCCTGCACGAACTTTCGGCGGGATGTCAGCTCCTCGAGATACTCCGTCTTGGTCATGACGCATTCCTCCTCCCCGAGCGGGTTGTCTTCAACGGCGGCCTACGGCGCAACGCGAACCCGTCACCCATTCAAGGCCTTTTTCTCGTCGGGGGGCAGCGAGGCCTGGACGCCGGGTACCGTGCGGTCGGCAGCCCCGGGCCCGTGGTCATGCCCTCCGTGACGCCCATGCCCGCCGCGCATCATGAACAGGTGCGACAGCGGGCACAGCAGGATCAGTGCAAATCCCAGGAGGCTGCCAATGCTGATCCCGAGAGAGGGCAGGACCAGCAAGGCCCCGAGTCCAACCAGGCACATCGTCATCAGCCAGGACCGGTTCAGCTTCATCACACCCTCCCCTTCATGATGGTGGAACCGCCAATGAACGCAAATGGACGCGAAGGGGAAAGCCCACGTACTATGAGTCGCTCTGTCCGATTACCTTCTCCTCTATTCGCGTTCATTTGCGTCCATCTGCGGTTGCATTGGTTTATTCCGTCGTGTTCCAGCGGAAGATCCGCTCCTTCACCCCGGCCACGTCCTTCACCACCAGCTCGAGGCCCTTGGCCTGGGGGTCCACTTTGCCAAACCGCAGGACGGCCTGGCGATGATGCCCGCCGCCGCTGGCCTGCTCCACCGCCTCCACCGGATACGTCTTGCCGCTGTCGTCCCGGAGCATGGCGATCGTCTCGAAGTTGTAGCCGTCCAAGTTCGCTGAGTGGGTGTCGAGGACCAGGTTGATCGTCGTTGCCTCCGCCTGGTCCTTGAGCAGCGTGGCGGCCACCGTGACCCCACCCCCCGCCACTTGCTGCCTCAGCTTTGCCTGCGCCGCCGAAGCCGCCAGACCCTCGCCGGTCCAACCGGCCACGCTTGCCACGGCACCCAGCAGCAATACAGTCAACCACACATTGCGTCGCATGCACTCGCTCCTTTCTATGGTAAGGATTTGCCCCCGGCTGTGCCGGGAGAAACAGTCATGTGTCAATGACAGCTCCCGCTCGACTTTGGTGCGGCTTCAGATCTCTTTTCACCCTTCAGCGCCTCGTCAGGAGATCCCTCAGGAGCCTCTCGGTTGCCCTGCGGCGGTTTCCGCCGGTGTCCTCGGCCACAACAGCCCATCCCGAACCACTGCATGGCGACGAACACACCGAGCAGCGCGATCCAGAGGCCGTAGTTCTGAATGAACTCGATCATTGCCGCCCTCCTCCCCCGTCCGGGCTTCCTCCAGCCCGCGTATCCGCCTTCAGTCGCGGGCATCCCCACCGCATAGTCTTCGCAATCGCCGTGCCACGAGCGGCGGCTTCCGGTGGCGGTCATCTATATATTGAAAATCAAGGGGTTGCCGTCCTATGCTGGCCTGGAAAGAGGACCGGATGGTTCGGGGTTTGACACGGAGTCAGCGGACAATGGTTCCCGACTCTGCCCACAGGACTTTTTGTCAACGCCTCCAATATCGAAAAGGAAAGACAGGGCAGCGGGAGCAGAGTCGCCGGTCACTGGGCGGTTGCCTTTTCGGGATTCGCGTGGTCAGATACGGTGAGACTCGATCCGGAGGATACCCATGGCCTTTCATCCGTACCAGACTGTCCGCGCGCCGGAGTTCCCGGAGGGGATGGAGTGGTTCAACACGCCCCGCCCCCTCCGCCTTTCCGACCTTCGGGGACGCGTCGTCCTGCTCGACTTCTGGACCTACTGCTGAATCAACTGCCTGCACGTCCTCCCGGAGCTGGAGGCGCTGGAATCTCGGTACCCGCAGACCCTGACCGTCATCGGGGTCCACTCCGCCAAGTTCCCCACCGAGCGCGAGGCGGCTTCCCTCCGCCACGCGATCCGGCGGCATCAGGTCACGCATCCGGTGGTCAATGACGCCGAGTTCGTCATCTGGCAGCGCTACGGGGTGCGCGCGTGGCCAACCCTGGTCCTGATTGACCCCGAGGGTTATGTAGTCGGGGCGGTGGCGGGCGAGGGACACGGCCCCACGCTCGAGGAACAGATCGGGGAGCTGATCGCCGAGCACCGCGCGGCCGGGACCCTCCGCGAGGAACCCGGAACGACCGCGACTCCGGGAGGCGCCGACGGCTCGCTCCTGGCTTTCCCCGGCAAAGTCGCAGTGGACCCGGCCGGGGGCCGCTTGGCCATCGCCGACTCGGGCCATCATCGAGTCGTGGTCGCGGACCTGGAGGGAACGATCCGCGCGGTGGCCGGGACGGGGAAACCGGGCGCGGCAGACGGGTCGTTCGCGGATGCCGCCTTCCGCCACCCCCAGGGACTGGCCTTCCATGAAGGGCACCTCTACGTCGCCGACACCGAGAATCACCTGATCCGGCGCCTGGACCCCGCCACTGGCGGGGTTGAGACCGTTGCCGGGACGGGACAGCAGGCCCACGGACCGGTCCGGCCTGACGCTGGTGGACCGCTGGCCACCAGCCTCAACTCTCCCTGGGATCTCGTCGTGTTGCAGGGTGTCCTGTATATCGCGATGGCCGGCTGCCATCAGGTGTGGGGTCTCGACCTCGTCGGAGGAAAACTGGAACTTGCGTGCGGGACGGGCCGCGAGGCGCTCATTGATGGGACGCGGATCGAGGCCGCGATGAACCAGCCAAGCGGCATCACCACCGACGGGGCCCTGCTCTACGTCGCGGACAGCGAGGCCAGCGCGATCCGGAGCATCGATCCCCGCCCGAGGTGCCGAATCCGGACGCTGGTCGGGGTCGGCCTCTTCGACTTCGGCGACCAGGACGGGAGCGGAGAGGGAGTCCGGCTGCAGCACCCGCTGGCCGTCGCGGCTCAAGATGGGCGGATCTACATCGCCGACACCTACAATCACAAGATCAAGGTCCTCTTCCCCTCGCTTCAGCGCGTGGAGACCCTGTTCGGGACGGGCCGCCCCGGCGCGGCCGAGGGCGACCGTCCGCAGTTCTTCGAGCCTGGCGGCCTGGCGGCGGCGCCGGGGCGGCTCTCTATCGCTGACACCAACAACCATCGTATCTGCGTCGCCGACCTGGCCGCCGGCACGGTCGCCGCCCTCCCCCTCCATACCCCGTAGGATTCCCAGCGGCCAGCCGTCACATACGCGGGCGGTCGCCGCACCACCGCCCGCCCTACTGGACCGATCGAAGCCCGGAGAATCCCTTTGACCCTGCTCGCGGAGCCGTGCTAATAGGGGGGCCCGCACTCGAGGGGCACCTCGACGCCCCAGGAGGATCGTCCATGGGTGAAGTGCCGCTCCACATGGCGCTGGACAATATCGAGTTCGGCACGCTCGTCGTGGATGCCGACGGGATCGTCACCTTCTACAGCAAGAGCTACGAGCGCTTCCTGGGGATTCCCCGGTCGCAAGTCCTGGGACGGCACGTGGCCGAGGTCATCGAGAACACCCGGATGCACACCGTGGTCCAGACCGCGATGGATGGCCGCACACCTGGGCGTCGCATCCTATGAGCTCAGAGTCCTACTTCGACTGGACCGCCCGGCTGTTCGATCGGGCGCGCATCTTCCAGAAGCCGGAGGCGCTGCGCGGCATCCGCGTCCTGGACATGTCCCTCATCATCTTCGGCCCTGCCACCGCCGACTACCTGGGGGAGTTGGGGGCCGAGGTGATCCGGGTCGAGATGCCCCGGACCGGGGACGTGATGCGGATCGTTGCGCCCGAGGGCTTCTACTGGAAGAACGTCTCCCCCGCCTTCTTTGCCCAGAACCACAGCAAGTATCACGTGGCGATAGACGTGCATCGGCCCGAAGGCCAGGAGCTGATCAAGCAACTGGCGGCCAAGAGCGATGTCCTGGTCGAGAACTTTCGCGCGGGAACGCTGGAGCGGAAGTGGGGCATCGGTTACCGCCAGCTCCGCGAGATCAACCCGCGCCTGATCTACGTGGCCAACACCGGCTTCGGCCAGTGGGGACCGTTCATCAAGCGAGCCTCTTACGACGCCCTGGCCCAGGCGGTAAGTGGTTTCACCGCCGTCTCGGGATTCCCGGGCCGCCCGCCGCTGAAGATGGGCATCTACATCGGGGATTATTTCGGTGCGTGTCTCTCGGCGCTGGGCGTCCTGGCCGCTCTGCACTACCGGGACCGGACGGGAAAGGGACAGTTCCTCGAGGTGGGACAATGCGAGGCGCTGCTTCGCGCCATGGACTGGACGTGGGTGTACGCCGGTCTCACCGGCAAGAACCGCCCGCAGGTTGGCAACCGCGATCCGTCCGCCTGTCCCTCGGGGATCTACGCGTGTAAGGACGGGTACGTGGCCGTGGTGGCGGGTCGCGATGAAGCGTTCCGGGGGCTGTGCCGGACCATGGGGCGCGAGGATCTCCTGGCCGACCCCCGCTTCGCCAGCCCGGCGGATCGCGCCAGGGAATCGCATGCCGGGACCCTGGATCGCTTTATCGGGGCCTGGGTGCAGGGCATGACGCGGGCCGAGGTGGAGGCCGCGGCTCGACAGCACGGATTCACGGCCGCAGCCGTCGCCACGGCCAAAGACCAGTACGACGACGCACACCTCCGCGCCCGAGGGTCGGTGTGGGAGATGGAGGATCCGGTCTACGGCACCATGGTGGAACACGGCCCGGCCCCGAAGCTGTCCGAGACGCCGGCGCGGTACAAGTGGGCCGCCAAGCCGGTGGGGTTCCACAACGAGTACGTGCTGGGGCGGCTCCTCGGACTGCGTCCGGAACAGCTCAAAGAGCTGGAAACCAAGGGTGTCATCGGCAAGTGGACCGACCGGCGGGGCTCGAAACCCCCCGATGATTGGGACGGCGAGGGAATCGTTACATAGGAGCCTCTTCAGCCTCGGACGAGTTTGGAGCTAATGGCTGACGGCTGATGGCCTCGTCTTAAGCATGAGCGACCTGAGCTGGGAAGACTGGATCCGGCAGGAAGACGACCCGCGCGGGGCCTTCGGGAAACCCGAGGCGCTGGACGATCTGCTGGTCGTGGACGTGAGCCGGGAGAGCGTCGCCGGCCTGGTGTGCACCGCGTTCCTGGCGGAGTTGGGCGCCGAGGTGCTGAAGATCGAGCCTCCCGGTGGTGATCCGGCCCGCGCCTGGGGGCCGCCGGACTTCACACACAAGGGCGAGGGATTGGCCTATCTAGCAGAGGGCCGGAACAAGTATTACATCACGCTGAGTCTGGAGACATCCGAAGGGCGAGAGATCTTCCGGCATCTGGCCCGACGCGCCGATGTCGTGATCGAGGCGTACTCGCCCGGCCAGATGGATGCCTGGGGGATCGGGTATCGCCAGCTCTCCGTGGAAAATCCCGGACTCATCTACGTGGCCATTTCGGCACACGGTCACTTCGGCCCCGGGGCCGCGGAGGAAATGCCCGAACATGACCTGACCAGCCAGGCGGCGTCAGGGCTGGCGTTCATCACGGGCGAGCCTGACACCGATGATGCCGGGCCGGCCGCGGTCCCGACCAAGGCCGGCCCGTGGCTGGCCGGGTATGCCGGTGGCGCCTGGGCGGCCTTCGGCCTCCTGGGGGCCCTCCACTACCGCCACGAGACGGGGCGGGGCCAGATGGTGGATGTCACGCCCGCCGAGGGGCTGATGCGGTACCTCGAGTACACGCTCCTCTGGTACCACGTGGATGGCAGGGTCCGGGAACGGATCGGCTATTACGACTACGCCGTCTTTCCTTACACCTTCATCCGGGTCAAGGATGGGTGGGCGTTCATCGCCGCCTACACCGATCCAAACTTTCACGCGCTGTGCCGGATCATGGAACGTCCTGACCTGGCCCAGGACCCCCGATTTTCGACGGTGTGGGCGCGCGTCCAGCGGGAAAATGAGCAGGCGCTCCGAGACGAAATCGAGGCCTGGTCACTCCAGCGGACCTCGGAGGAGATCCTGGAGAAGGTCATGGCCGATCCCGGCCCAGGCGTGGTAGTCTTCGGCCGGGTGGAATCGCCGACCGAGGTCCTCTCGCGGGAGAACTGGTGGGAGCGTGGTTGCTTCCACAAGTTCTCGGACCCGGTGTACGGAGACCTGACCCTGCAGATGCCGGTGTGGCGAATGACGGCGACCCCGCCACGGGTCCGCTGGGCCTGCCGGCCTGCCGGCTACCACAACGGCTATGTGTACCAGAAGTACGTCGGCCTGGGCCCGCGGCGCCTGGCCGAACTCAAGGACCAGGGGGTACTGTGATGACAGGAGGCTTCGCGAAGGCCGGCCAGGACTCCGGCGTACAATCCGATATGCTGGCCCAGTGGCAGGAGGAGCTGTCGCGCAATCTCCTCCGCATGCAGAACTTCGCCACGATGATGCTGAACCCCGCGGAACCGGCGGTGGGACCGACCCCGCGCCAGGAGATCTACCGGAAGAACAAGTCGCGCCTGTACCGCTACGAGTCCTCCCGGAAGCACCGCACGCCGCTCCTGTTCGTCCCCAACCTGGGGATCAGCCGCCCCTACATCTTCGACCTCCTGCCCGGGGGGAGCTTCATCGAGTACATGACCCGGCAGGGATTCGACTTCTACCTGCTGGACTGGGGGGTGTTCGGCCCCGAGGACAATTCACTCACCGTGGAGGATTGCGTGACCCGCATCCTGCCGCGGATGGCCAAAAACGTGCTGGCGTCCTCGGGCGCCACGGAGTTGTCGGTGCTGGGCTATTGCATGGGGGCTCCGCTCTCGGCGTGCTTCCTCGCCCTGTATCCCGATGTGCCGGTCAGGAACTTCATCAATATGGCGGGCCCCATTGACTTCTCCCAGGCGGGCCTCTTCAGCCGATGGCTCGACCGGAAATACTTCGACGTGGACCGCTTCGTTGACACCCTCGGGCAGATCCCGGCGGACCTGGTCAAGGTTGGCTTCAAGCTGCTGAAGCCGACCATGGACCTCACCACCGGGCTCAACCTCTGGTGGAACCTGTGGAATGACGGCTACGTGAAGGCGTTTCAGGCCCTGAATAGATGGGCCAACGAGTACGTGTCCTTCCCCGGCGAATTCTTCCGCCAATGGGTGAAGGACTTCTACCAAGAGAATCGCCTGATCCGCGGCGAGCTGCGACTCGGGGGAAGCCCGGTCCGGCTCCAGACGATTCGCTGCCCGCTCTTCGTGGTGGGAGCCAAGGAGGATAACATCGCCCCGCCCGGTTGCGTACGCGCCCTGCTCGACGCCGTCGGCAGCCAGGACAAGGAATACATGGAGCTGCCCGGCGGCCACATCTCCCTGATTGCGGGTCGGGGCGCCGCGATCCACTGCTGGCCGAAGGTTTCCAGTTGGCTGGCCCCGCGCTCCTGAGAGTACGATCGAGGCAGTTGCAGGTCTGTTGCTCGAAGCGAAGGCGGCGGCACGGGAGGAGATGAGGTCATGGCGGAGAATGCAGGCACCCAAGGACTCTTCGACCTCTGGAAGAAGCAGATCGAGGAGGGAACCCAGGCCTGGACCCGGCTGACGGGCCAGGGCCAGGCAGTGGATCCCGCCCTGTTCTGGCGTCCGTTCATGGACCAGGGGATGGCGGCGTGGTCCAAGCTATTCACCCAGGGGCAAGTGACCCCGGACTTGATGACCCAGTGGAAGCAGTTCCTGGACCAGTGGATCGCGGCCTGGGGCAAGATCCTCGAGCAGGCCATGGGCACTGAGGCCTTTGCCCAGGCCCTGGGGAAGCACCTGGAGCAGTGGCTCGCGATCCAGGCGCCGATGAAGAAGGTCGCCGACGAATCCACCGAGGCCACCCTGTCGGCGCTGGGGATCCCCTCCCGCTCCCAGGTGGTCGGAATCGCCCGCCAGGTCGTAGACGTGGAAGACCGCATCGAGAAGCTCGAGGACCGGCTGGACACGCTGATGGCGCGAATGGATGACCTGTTCAGGGCGCTCGCCGACCACGAGGCGGCCGCTGCACGGCGTGCCGCCGGGAAGGAGGCGCAATGATCGGCCGGAGCATGGATCAGCTTGCGGTGGGGGACGCAGCAACGCTCTCCCGGATCGTGACGGAGAACGACATCGCCGGCTTCGTGGATTCCGTGGGCGACAGGAACCCGGTCCATTCCGACCGAGCCTTCGCGGCGAGCACCCCGTTCCGCGAGCCCATTGCTCCGGGGATCTGGACCGCAGGGCTCATCTCCGCCTTGATCGGGACTCGACTCCCTGGACCGGGAAGCATCTACATGAGCCAGGACCTGCGCTTCCTTCGGCCCGTGAAGCTGGGAGACACGATCACCGCCCGGGTTGAAATCACCGAGCTTCTGCCCGAACGGAACCGGGCGCGGCTCAAGACGACCTGCCTGAACACACAGGGAGAGGAAGTGCTGTCCGGAGAGGCGTGGGTCCTCCCTCCCAAGCATCCGATTCACTACGTGGAAGAGCAGCCGGGGAGCGCAGCCCTATCCGGCTGGATGCTTCAGCCTTTCGCATGCGCGGCTCAGGCCCTCGCATTCTGGTGGATGCTGGGTGCTTCCGCCTTCGCACTCGGGGTGGCTCCAGGTCGCTGCGACCAAACATAGCCGATCTCCCCGTCCCAGGGGCGGACGGCTCCGAACGTTCCCACGCTCCTCGGCCATCCGCTCGGGGACCCAAGTCTGCGTCTTCCCGGGAATCGCCGGGCCTGTCTGGCCCTGGTGAACCCCTGGCAGTCTTCCCTCCACCCTTCCCCACAATACCCTACCCCACACCGCCGTTCCGTCATCATCGCCTGCCCTCCTCGCGACGTGCCAGGGTTTGCCCGATAACAACTTGCTCGGGGTGACGCGTCGTGTTAAAGTGTTCAGGGAGACTTCAATGGCCTACGTAATCAAGCGATACGCGAACCGCAAGCTCTACGACGTCCAGGAAAGCCGCTACGTCACCCTCGAGGAGCTGGAGGGGCTGATCCGGGCGGGAAAAGAGATCTCCGTCGTGGACGCCACGTCAGGGGAGGATCTGACCTCGGTGGCGCTGGCGCAGATCATCCTCGAGAACGAGCGGAACCGTCGCGCCGCGCTCCCCACCGCCTTTCTCCACCAACTCATCAAGCACGGGGAGGCCTGGCAGGACTTTGTCCAGACATCGCTCCGCGCCAGCATGGAAGGAGTCGTCATCAGCCAGCGAGAAGCCGATCGAATCCTCAAGGAGTGGGCGGCGCGGGCCGGTTTGTTCCCGCCTGAGAAGGAAGCGGCAAGCGAGGAAAAGGCACAGGAGCCTGTCCCGGAGCCGGAGAGTCTTCGGAACGAAGTGGATGCTCTGAAGGAGAAGCTGCGGGCGCTGGAGGAGAAGCTGAATCGCAAAGAGGGTGGGTAATCCCAGAGGGTCGGCCGGCGTCGTCCGGCCCTCTGGGATCTTGTGCCGTGGTTAGTTCTGGGCCGGAGTGTGGAGGGCCTTCACGTCTGCCGCCAGGCCGGAGAAGGTCTGCTGGATCTCCCGGGCAGTCCGCTCGGCCGTGGCCTGAAGCTGCTCTGCCGTGCTGGTGATCGCCTGCGCGTTGCTCTCGAGAAGCTTGAAGCTCTTCTGAGTCTCCTGAATCCCCTCAACCAGGCTCTTCTGGTACCACGCAAGCGGATCCTTCTGCAACTCGGCCAGATCGCCTTGCCGGCGCAACCAGTAGCCCTGCCCCTCCTTCACCGCATCCAGCGCGGAGGACTGGAGTTTGGCAGAGAGCTGCACCCCTTCCTTGACCGCGCTGGCCGACAGCTCTGCCAGCTCCCGCACGATCTTCTGGTTGGCATCGGCCCAGAGGGAGAGCGCCTCCACGGTCTTTCCGGTGAACTGTGCAAACAACTCCTGCGTGTCCTTCGTGCTCATGGCTCTTAGCCTCCTTATCGGGTTATTGGGTTTGCCATTTCGATTAACGCAATGGGAAGATAACGCAATGCGTTATCACTGTCAAGTATTTTATGCTGTGCGTCATATTTTTCTGTATAGACTTGTATCTTACTGAAAACAAATGAACTTTTGATGTGAGAATATTAAGTTCTGATCCGGATTTTCTACGGAAGGTCTCAGGAATGGGTAATTAAAGGTGGGGGGAATTTATGGCGTCCGGTTCCGGGGATGGCATCGGGTATCCTGGGGCGGACTCTTTCTCAGCGGACGGAGATGGCCTGGTAGTCCTTGCTCTTGCCTTCCGTGCTGGCGATCCCCCGCGAGGCGTCATTCAGTTTGGCCACGATCGTCTCCGAGCCCAGCGCACCGATGTGCTTGTAGGTGATCTGGCCGTCCTTGTCGATGAAGAATGTCTCGGGGATGCCGTACACCCCGTAATCTATGGCGATCCGGTTATTGGGATCCCGCCCGTTCGGGTAGGTGACCCCGAACTCCCGGATGAAGTCTCGCGCCGCCTCCTCGGTGTCCTGCATGTCCACGCCGAGGAAGACGACCCCTTGGTCTTTGTATCGCTGCCAGGCCTGCTCCAACAGGCGCGCCTCGGCCCGGCAGGGCGGGCACCACGACGCCCAGAAATTGAGGAAGACCACTTTCCCGCGATAATCCGACAACCGGACGCTCCGCCCGTCGAACAGCGTGAGAGAGAAGTCCGGGGCAGGTTTTCCCGTGAGGGTCGAAGGAATCGCCCGCGGGTCGGTGGTGAACCCGTAAGCCAGCAAGGCCACCACGCCTCCGATCCCCACCAGGACCAATACCACCTTCCACCAGCGCACCGTTTCCTCCGGCAATCGGAATCAACCAAGTCGCAGGAAATGGCGTTCGGGCGTTCGACCGCTCCGGAACTCCCGAACAGTCGAACCCCCGAACCCCCGAACGCTCTTGGCTGCGTCGCGTTACTGCTTCGGCTGGGTCTCAGGCGTGGTACTGGTGCCCATCATCTGATGGCACTGATCCGTCATCTGCTTGGCCTGCTCCGGTGTGATCCCGTGCTGCTTGGCGAACTGCTCCAATTGTTCCTGGGTCAGCGGCTGGCCCATCATCATGCTCATCATGCCAGATCCCATCATCCCGCCCTGGCCGCCCTGGCCGCCCGAGCTCATCATCCCGCTGCCCATCATGCCCATGCCCGGTCCCATCATCCCCATTTGGCCCATTTGGCCACCCTGCGGTCCGGGACTGGTGGATTGGGCGATAGTGTACCCGGCCGCGCCCAGGATGAGGACGAGGGCCGCTGCCATGATCCATAGCTTCTTCATGTCGTCTCACCTCCTCTCGGTTCGATTCATGGACTCGTCCAAAGAGAGAGGCAAGGTCGGTGCCAGCCCTGGCACCCTCGACCAGCGGGTCCAATAAATCGTAAGTGGTTGATTTTCGAAGCTCATGCTGGAGGGGAAAACTCCCTTCCCCGGATGTTGGAGGGCCGGTTCGACACTTCTGTCGGAAAAGCGAGAGGCCTGGCGAAGATCGCCGGACTTTTTGTCAATCGGCCCTTCGATTTCTGTCGGCCGATGCTGACGCGGCATCGGAAGCCGACTCGTCACTTGGCTAGCCCGCTCCCGGTGACTGGGGTTCCCCCTTCATCCGGCGGTAGATCGTGCGGGTGGCGATACCCAGAAGCTTCGCGGCCAGGGTCTTGTCGCCCCTGGCGTAGCGCAGCGTCTCTTCGATCAGGCGATCCTCGACTTCCTCCAACGGGGTCCCAACGGAGATCACCAGATGGCGGGCGGCCTGGTCGGCGCCGGCCAGCGTGTCGGGGAGGTCCGCCGGCGAGATCATCGAACCGCGGGTCAGGACCACGGCGCGCTCGATCACGTTCTCCAGCTCGCGCACGTTGCCCGGCCACGCGTAGCTTTGCAACAGGTCCAGGGCCTCGTCCGTGAACCCGGTGATGGTCTTGGCGTTCTTCACGGCATACCGGCCGAGAAAGTGCTGCGCGAGGAGCGGGATGTCCTCCCGGCGCTCCCGCAGCGGCGGAATCTGGATCGTGATCACGTTCAACCGGTAGAAGAGGTCCTCGCGGAACCCCTTCTCCCGCACCAGGGTGGCCAGGTCGGCGTGGGTGGCCGCCACCAGCCGGACGTCCACCTTGAGCGTCCGCGTGCCGCCCAGCCGCTCGAATTCCCCCTCCTGGAGGACCCGCAGGAGCTTCGCCTGCGTGGCCAGGCTGAGGTCGCCGATCTCGTCCATGAACAGGGTGCCGCCGTCGGCCAGCTCGAAGCGCCCTTCCCTGCGGGCCACGGCGCCGGTGAAGGCCCCCCGCTCGTAGCCGAAGAGCTCCGATTCCAGCAGGGTCTCCGGAAGGGCGGCGCAGTTGACCTTGATGAAGGGCCGCGCGCGCCGGGGGCTGCCGTGGTGGACGGCGTTCGCGATCAGCTCCTTCCCCGTACCGCTTTCCCCCTGAATCAGCACGGTCGCGGTACTGGGCGCCACCTGGTTCACCAGCTCGAGGGTGCGGAGGATGGCGGGGCTGGTGCCGATGATCTGGCCGGCTCCCTGCAATTCGTCCACGCGCGCCTGGAGCACCCGGTTTTCGAGGACCAGCGCCTGTTTCTCGGCCGCCTTCCTGATCGTCTTTTCGAGCTGGATCCGCTTGAAGGGCTTGGTGATGAAGTCGTAGGCGCCCTCCTTCATGGCCTCGACGGCCTCCTCCACGGTGCCATGGCCGGTGATGACGATCACCTCCACATCAGGGGCGATGGCCTTGGCCGCCTTGAGTAACTCCTGCCCCGAGAGCTTCGGCATCTTCAGATCAGCCAGGACGATGTGGATGCCCCCCTGCCGCAGGCGATCCAGTCCCGCCTGGCCGTCCTCGGCGACCACGACGTCGTATCCGATCTTCTCCAGCGTGCGCGAGAGGGCCTGACGAACGGCATGGTCATCGTCCACCACCAGGACCCGGATGCGAGCATCCCCCATGGTCATCCCCTGTCCCCTCCGTTGGAGATCGGAAGGATCAGGCAAAAGGCAGCGCCACCCCCGGGGCTGCTCTCACAGGTGAGCACCCCGCCGTGATCCGTCGCGATCTGGCGCGCGATGGCCAGGCCCAACCCCGTCCCGCCCTCCTTGGTGCTGAAGAATGGCTCGAAGATCCTGTCCAGGTTCTCTGGCGGAATTCCCGGCCCTGTATCTCTCACCGCGATTTCGATGAAATCGCGGATGTCAATTGGTCGAGTTGTCGATTGGTCAATTGGCTGAGACCAGTTGACCAGTTGACTATTTGACCATTTGACCAGTCGGGCAGTGACGCCCACCGTGCCACCCTCAGGCATCGCCTCGGCTGCATTCCGGACCAGGTTCAGCAGTGCCTGGCGCATCTGCCCTGGATCCATGTGGATCATTGGCAGCCGGTCGGGCGCGGCCACAACGAGGTGCACTCGTCTTGCCTGGAGCTCCGCGCGGACGAACTCTGCCAGCTCCTGGATTAGCGGCGCCACCGCCGTGGCTTCCAGCTTGGGCTTGGGCAGGCGCGCGAACCGGAGGTACTCTTCGGTCACCGCACTCAGCACGTCAACCTGCGACCGGATGGCGGCCAGGAGGCTGGCCGCCTCCGCCCGCCGATCCTCGGGCAGCGCCTGCAGCTCGTCTTCCAGGAGTTCCGCGTTCAGGCTGATGGAGCCGAGCGGGTTCCGCACCTCGTGAGAGACCTTGGCGGACATCTGGCCGATGGTGGCCAGCCGCTCCGATTGCACCAGGCGCTCCTGCGTCGCCTGCAACTCCTGGTAGGCCTTCTCCAGGCGCGCCTGATTCTCCCGGAGTTCCACGTTCAGGCGCTCGGCCTCGGCTCGGGCCAGCCGCTCGCGTTGGCTGATAAATCCCAGGGCTCCTCCCAGCAGGAAGAAGGTGGCCACTCTGGAGCTGAGGTGGTGCCAGTCGGCTCCCGGCGTCCCCACAAAAGAGGCCAGCCCGTATAGGACGCCGGCGCCCCCGGCTGTGCCCAGCGCGATCCCCGGACCGAAATGCACGGCGGCCAGCGCCACCAGGAGGTAATAGAGCAGGTAAAAGTGACTTTCCAGGCCCCCGCTGAACCAGACGAAGAGCGAGACGAACAGCAGATCCAGTCCGACGGTCCCCAGGAGAAGCAGGCGGAATCGGTCCGGCCAGGTCCGGATGGCCAGGAACAGGAGGACCTTGTAGGCCACGAAGGCCCAGGCCAGCGGGGCCAGGTGCGGTTGGTGCTCGGGACGAAGGGGGACCAGGAAGAGGGCGACCATCCCCCCGAGCATGGCGAGGGCGCGTAGGACCGCGAAACTCCACTCTTCTGTCGTCAGGAAGCTAGCTTTACCGTTTGGCATAGGGTTCATTGGTTATCAGCAATCAACCATCAGCTTCATCCGGCTGATGGCTGAAGGCTGACGGCCGCGCGCTAGCACCGGATCAGTGCCCGGGTGCCGCGCCGTCCCCCTTCAGGCTCTTGAGGTAGGTCACGAGGTCAATGACCTCCTGCACGGTGACCAGGTCGTTATAGCTGGGCATCTTGGACTTGCCGTCGGCAGCGCGGTAGCCCTTGCCCTCCTCCACCGCGGCGTTGGGATTGATGATCGCCTCGGCGAAATACTCGGCCGGGTGCAGCGGAGCCATACTGGAGAGTTCCGGCCCCACCTTCCCCGGATCCGACCCGGGACCAGGCTTTGGAAACCGCTCGCCCTTGACCTCGTGGCACGTGTAGCACTCCAGTTTGATGAAGACCTCCCGTCCTACGGCCGCGTCGCCCGCGGGCCAGGAGAACTTCCAGTCTCGCGGCGTGCCATGACCGCCGTGCTCCGGCGCCTGTTGGGCCCAGGAGACGATCCCCGCGGCCGCCACGAGCAAGCCGGAGACGACCAGCCCACGAGCAAGTCTTCGCATTGACGAACGCTTGCGTGGCTCCCTTATCTTACGCCTTGCCGAGGTACTTCTCCGGCGCCGAATCAAACGCCTTCTTGCACCCGGGAGCACAGAAGTAATACGTCGTGCCCTTGTGGACCGAGGTTGCCGCCGCCTTCTTCTCATCCACCTGCATCTTGCAGACCGGATCAATCGCCATCGCTAAACCTCCTTTCAACTACTTTTGAAAACCGACAACGGACCACCGACAACTGACCACTGACCGGATGCCAGGTGTCAATTCTGCGATTCGGCCCCTTTATCGGACCTTTGGCGTCCATTTGCGTTCATTGGCGGTTGCATTGCCTTTACGTCAGGGTCGGTCGGAAGCGGCGCAGGCGGAGCGAGTTCGTCACCACCGACACCGACGACAATGCCATGGCCGCCGAGGCCACCATGGGATCCAGCAGCATCCCGAAGAAGGGATACAGGACGCCGGCCGCAATGGGGATGCCCAGCACGTTGTAGATGAAGGCCCAGAACAGGTTCTGCTTGATCGTCCGCAGGGTCCGCTTGCTGAGCTCGATGGCCGTGACCACCCCGCGCAGGTCTCCGCGGATCAACGTGATGTCCGAGGCCTCCATGGCCACGTCCGTCCCTGTCCCGATGGCGATACCCACGTCCGCCTGGGCCAGGGCCGGCGCATCGTTGATCCCGTCTCCCACCATGGCCACCACCTTGCCCTCGGCCTGGAGTTTCTTCACCTCCTCCGCCTTCTGGTTTGGCAGGACCTCGGCCAGGACGCGATCAATCCCGGTCTGCTGGGCGATGGCAACGGCGGTGCGGCGATTGTCCCCGGTGATCATGACCACCTCGATCCCCAGCCGATGCAGGGCGCGGATGGCCTCTGGGGAGTGTTCCTTGAGGGTATCGGCCACCGCAATCACCCCGGCCGCCTCCCCGTCCACCGCCACGAACATAGGGGTCTTGCCCTGGCCGGCCAGCGTCTCGGCGGCCTCCGCAAGATCCCCCAGGGCCACCCCGCTCTCCAGCATCAGCTTCGCGTTTCCCAGCAGCACCATCCGGCCATCCACTTTCCCCCGGACCCCGTGGCCCGGAACAGCCTCGAATCCTTCGGCTTCGCTCAGGGCGAGCCCTTCCTCCTTTGCCCTGTTGACGATCGCCTCGCCCAGCGGGTGCTCCGACCCCCGCTCCAGCGACGCCGCCAGCCTGAGGACTTCCCGTTCGACGTTCGAGGTTCGAGGTTCAACGTCGGGGCCAACTTTCTCAACGTTGAACGTCGCACGTTGCACGATCACATCCGTGACCTCCGGCTCCCCCTTGGTCAAGGTCCCGGTCTTGTCGAAGATGATGGTCCGGATCTTATGCGCCGTCTCCAGGCTTTCGCCGCTGCGGATCAGGATCCCCTGCTCGGCCCCCTTGCCCGTGCCCACCATGATAGCGGTCGGCGTGGCCAGTCCCAGGGCGCAGGGACAGGCGATGATCAGGACCGCGACGAAGTTCAGCAACCCGAAGAGGAATGCCGGCCTGGGTCCGAAGGCCCACCAGACCCCGAAGGTCAGGACCGCAATCCCGATGACCGTCGGGACGAAGACGCTGGCCACGTAATCGGCCATGCGCTGGATGGGGGCCTTGGAGCCCTGGGCCTCTTCCACCAGCTTGATGATCTGGGCCAGCACGGTGTCCTTCCCGACCTTTGTGGCCTCGAACCGGAACGTGCCGGTCTTGTTGAGGGTGGCGCCGATTACCTGATCGCCCGGATGCTTCTCCACCGGGAGGCTTTCCCCGGTCAGCATGGACTCGTCCACGGCCGAGGCCCCCCCACGCACCACCCCGTCCACCGGTACTTTCTCACCGGGGCGCACGATCACGAGGTCGCCGATGCGAACCTCCTCCACCGGAATGTCCCTTTCCTCGCCGTCCCGGATGATCCGGGCCGTCTTCGCCTGGAGTCCCATGAGGCGCTTGATCGCCTCGCTCGTCCGGCCCTTGGCGATGGCCTCCAGCAGGCGGCCCAGCAGGATCAGGGTGATGATCACCGCCGCCGTGTCGAAATAGACGGCCGGCGCGATCCCCCGCGCCCGGAAGAATTCCGGCACAGCCGTCATCGCCAGGCTGTACAGATACGCCGCGGAGGTTCCGACGGCGATCAGGGTGTTCATGTCGGAGGTCTTGTGCTTCAGGGCTGCCCAGAATCCCCGATAGAACTGGACCCCCACCCAGAACTGCACCGGGGTCGTGAGGACCAGGAGCACCCAGAAGTTCTGGAGGATCCTGGGGATCCAGGGAAACCATTCGGGGAAACTGCCGAAGAAGACCGGCAGCGTGAGGATGATGCCCGCGATCAGTTTCGTCTTGAGAGTGCGGATCTCCCGCTCGCGGGCCGCCTTCTCGTAATCGGCCGCAGCGGCGCCCTCGGCCACTTCCAGTGGCTCGTACCCCACGTCCCGGATGGCCCGTCGCAGGTCCTGGATCGTGGCGGTCGCAGGGAGAAACTCCACCGTCGCCGCATTGGTCGCGAGATTCACGCTCGCCGAGAGGACGCCCGGCGTCTCGTGCAGGGCGCCCTCGATGGTGGCCACGCACGAGGCGCAGGAGATGCCGCCGATGGGGATCGTCGCCTTCTCCACCAGCGGGGTGTACCCGGTCTCCGCAATCGCCTTCACCAGGGCTGCCGGGCCGACCGCGGCCGGATCGAAGTGGACGGTCCCGCGCTCGGCCGCCAGGTTCACCACGGCCTGCCGCACGCCGGGCACGGCCGCCAGCGCCTCCTCGATCGTCGAGACGCACGAGGCGCAATGCATCCCCTGGATGCCGATACCAATCCTGGCACCTGACCCTGCCATGGACGGGGAGGGTCCCGCAGGGGCGCTCGCGAGGGCGGGAGTTGCCATCGGCCCGATCTGGATCAGGGCCGGTTCACCCCGGCTGCCGCCGTTCAGGTACTTCTCCGGCGCCGCGTCGAACTTCTCCTTGCAGCCGATGGCGCAGAAGTAAATGGTCTGGCCGTCGTGGCGGCTGGTCGCCGCGGCGTCGGCCTCCTCGATCATCATCCCGCACACGGGGTCGCGAACCATCTCGATCTTCCTCCCAGGCTTCCCTTGCTTACGAGGCGCCCGACCGGGCCAATCCCAGACGGGGCAACACCAACCGTTCGGCCGCCGATCCCAGCCGGTCCACGACGAGCCGCAGCAGAACCGTGTAGGACTGCTCCCCGGTCAGCACGGCCACATACTGCATCAAGGATGTCGGCATCCGGGACAGGATGCGATGCCACCAGCGCGGCGCCCGGTGGAACAGGGAGGCAATCCGAGACGCGGCACGAAGATCCGGCCAGATCGCCTCGGCGACGGCCGCCTCGTACCGGGCCGCCACATCCGCCCCAGCCTGCCCGGCGAGCAAGGCGTCGGCCGCCAGGCTGCCGCTCTTGATGGCGTAATAGATTCCCTCCCCCAGGAACGGGTCGGCCAACCGCGCCGCATCGCCAACCAGCAGCACCCCTGTCCCGGCACACGGGGCAGGCTCTCGCGGCGGTGCCGCCACCGGCGCACTCTGCCAGCATGCGGTGACGCCGGGGGGGAGCCCGGGAACGCCGCCCACGAACGCGGCAAGCGCCCCGCGCAATTCCCGGCCCCGTGGGAACTCCAACATGACCCCCACGTTCACCCGGTCCCCCTTGGGGAACGCCCAGGCGTAGCCCCCGGGGTAGCGGCCCACGTCTACCAGGACGGTGTCCTCCAGACCGTTCCCGTCATAGGGTACCTCAGACTCCAGCGCGATCAATCTTGCAGGGCTCCGATGCGGGAGCAACTGGGCGGCCACCAAGCTGTTGGCACCATCCGCGCCGACCACCCATGAGGCTCGGATGTCCTCACCGGAGGCGCGCACGGCAAACCCGGTCCCGGTCCTCTCGACGCGGCGAACCGCGACGCCCTCGCGAACGCAGGCACCTGCCTCCTCGGCCGACCCGCAGAGCCACGCGTCGAACTCCTCCCGGCAAACCATGTACCCCATGGGCAGGGTGGAGGTCACTTCAAACGGTCGGCACGACCGGAAGGTGAAAATGGCACGCTGGATGCGGGCGCGGAGCAGCCTCTCGACCCCGGAGGGCACGTGGCGCAGCACCCGCGGCGACAGGGCCCCGCCGCACGGCTTGGACCGGGGGAACCGCGCCCTGTCCAACAGACAGACCCGGGCGCCCCCTCTGGCAAGTTCCCGGGCTGCCGTCGAGCCCGCGGGACCCGCTCCGACGATCGCCACGTCATAATCCGTCACTGGAACCCCCTGAATCGGAGATCCCGGAGCGCCGGATCGGGCCTGACACCCCCCGGCGTCCCCATGCTCCCGATCCCGACTCACCGTGCAGTGAATCCACCGTACCGCGAGCACACTTCGATCAGCTCTTCGATCTTCCGGGTCCGTTCCCGCTCGGTGCCCGCCTTCACGCTGTCCAGGACGCAGCTCTCGATGTGGCGAGCCATGAGGATCTTCGACACTTGCTCCAGGGCCCCCTGGACGGCCGAGATCTGGAGCATGATGTCCACGCAGTACTTGTCCTCTTCCACCATCCGTTGGACGCCCTGGATCTGCCCCTCGATTCGCCGGAGTCGGGTGAGGGCCCGCTGCTTCGTCTCCTGGTCCATCATGGCGCTGACACCTCCCGCTAGGGATTTACGGTACCCTGGTATGGTATATACCACGCCGTCTCTCTCCTGTCAAGTCGCAGCCTGATCTCCGGCGCCTTCGAGAAGGAACCCCTCGCAACGGTTACAATCGGAACGAAGCGCCCTCAGCGGGTACCCGACACCCGGGACACGACCGGGTGGCATGGGCTGAGACTGCACGGTTCAGGCAGATGAAAGGGAAAGCCCCGGTGGGCGCTCTGCCCGCCGGGGCTCAGAAAGGAAAGGGATACGTCGGCCGGTCCCGGGAAACCGGGTGCAGCCTTTCCTTGGACTACAGGGCGATCACCAGACCCCAGACCAGGCTCAGGGCCACCGCCAGCAAGAGCAGTACGTACTCCGGGCGCATCAATTTACCGCGCATGGCTACGCACCTATCGTCCGCGGGCCAGGCGCGGGTGGGTCCGGGCCTTCGATCGGATCCCGTTCGGCGGCAGGTGCCAGTAGGCGACCCAGGGCCGCTCGGACTCCGCGGGGAGCGGGTGGACCGGCAGCTCCATCTCCACCTCGAACACCTGCGCCTCGGCCTCGGCCAGCTCTTCCAACAGTCGCAGTTCCTTTTCCGGTGACCACGCCTCGGGTTCGTCGAACATCACCAACCTCCTTGCCGTGACGGCAACGGGATACGGGATGATGCGGGGCATCAGCCCTCGCGGTTTTCAGTGGCTGTGCCGGGCCGACATGGGCTGGCTCAGCACGTAGACGTTCAACAACATGATGAAGAGCGAGACCACCACCATCGGGGCCGCGGCCCGGAAGGTCGTCTCCGCGTTGCTGAAATGGCGGCGGGCCAGGCGCGCGCCCGCGTACAGGCTCACCCCGTAGAAGCCCATGAACAGCAGCATCTGCATCCAGTAGACGACCTCGTGGGACAGGAGCGGCGGTAGGTTCCACGACGGCACGCCGAGCGAGAAGGTTGTGAACCGGTGAATGGTGCGCTGGATCACCGGCACGATCCCAGGTCCCTCGTCGATGAGGTGGTGCAGGTTGTGCGCCAGATGCATGCTCAGCCCGATGGGGACGAACATGTAGCCGAACACCGTGAAGATCTCGGAGAGATCATGGGTCTTGCCGGTCCACGCCAGCAGACGCTGGGCCACCGCCGCGGCGGCCAGGACCGCGAGGGGGATCAGGACGAGCGCAACGGCCAGGAACATGGTCGAGTTGACCAGCGCCTCCACGGCCTTGTGGCTGGTGATCCCGAGCGCCTGGAGGGGCAGCCGGCCGATGATCGCATCCAGGGTGTCGTGCCAGGGCTGCACCATCTCACCCGTGAGGAACAGGCTGGCCCCGACCAGGACCACGGCGAGGTAGGCCTCGTCCAGGTGCCGCCGGCTTGCCGCCCACAGATCCGCGCCGAAGGCCCGCAGGCGAAGCACCAGGTTGTCCTGTGGGCAGCCCTTCACGCACTCGAAGCACAGGTTGCAGTAGGCGTTGCTGTCCATCTCCCACACGCGCTCGAACATGGGGCAACCGACGTTGGCGGGGCCGCCCACGAAGCATTCCTTGTCCTTGTGGGAATGGCAGGTCTCGCAGCGTTTGGCGCGCAGCTCCACCGGGGCCACCAGGGAATAGATCCCGATGAGGCCCGTGATGGGGCAGAGGTAGCGGCAGAACGTCCGTCGCTGGAAGAACAGTCCGGTGAGGACCGCGCTGACCAGCAACAGGAGGATGATCCACGCCGTGACCCGCGGATCGCGCACGACCCCCAGTTGCACGTCCGCCCAGGTCAGCAGGATGAAGGTCCCGTTGGCGATCCAGAGGTTCCGAAGTGGCTTGGGCCACTTGCGGGTGGGCTGGGCCAGGCGTGACGTCCATTCGTTGACCGCCCCGATGGGGCACATCAGGCACCAGAGCCGGCCTACCAGGATGAAGGTGAAGATGATGCCGGCCCACCAGACGGTCCAGGTGAGCTTGGTGGCCAGGTTCCGCCCGGCCAGCGGCGTGTCGGCCAGGCCCACGAATACGAGGACGGCGAAGAACAGGAGAAGCGGGATTTGAATGGCAGGCTGGAAGCCGCGCGCCGTGACCAGGCGCCGCAGCCAGGGGAGCGCGAGGAAATTGAATCGCTCGCCGGGGTCCTGCGAATCGCCGCGGACCCGCAGGATGATGAGGGCCCCCGCCGCCGTCCCCGCGATGACCAGGGCAACCAGAATCAGCCGGGGGTTGACCGGCCACTCCCAGGTCACGGGAAGCGACACGGTGACGGGCGGACGATCCGGAAGCAACCGGTCCACCGGACCCAGGAACGTGACCTGAAGATCGTACGGCTCGGCGGCGAGCGGGGTGAACTCCAGCGCATAGACGCCCGGAGCCACCTCGGTTGCCAGCGTGGGCAAGACCTGCCCGACATTGGCGGCCGCCCGGACCTTGACCCACAGATTCCCGATGGCCACGAGCCGTTCCTGCTCCGTTTCGTCCTGAAGCTGCTGCTGGGCAGTGCCCGGTACCGCACTCACCTGGCGCAAGGAAGGAGGCATCCAGTCGGGGATCGCCATCTGCACCCGTCCGCCACGCACGGTCGCGCCGCTGGCGCGATCAATGATCTGAGCCTTGATGACCGCTCGCTGGCCGGCCAGGAGGGGGCTGGGGGTCAGGGTGATCCAGAGGTCATACCGTCCGCCCCCCAGCTCCGACCGGATCACGCGCGAGGCGGAACCGTGATCCCCGTCGGCACGTGCCGGGCGCGGGGCGACCGCCGCGGCCACCAGGATCGCCGCGATCCCCAGTGCCATGCTTCCCCAGGTTGGCCTTCCCCGCACCAGCTTCACCGGAACTGTTCCTCAGTGCAGACGCGCCGCGGGAATCATGCGGCGGATGGATCGCAGCCACTTGGCGACGACCGGCCGATCCGCCTCCAGCCCGTACAGCAGGGATCGCAGGCGGGTCCGATGATCTTCTTCCTCGGCCCGCAGGGTCTGCAGCAGGTCCAGCAGCTCCCCCCGATCCACTTCCTGGGCAAGGCGGCCGAAGAACTTTTTCGAAAGTTCTTCCTCCTCCGTGGTCGAGCGGAGGATGGCCTCTTCGGTCTGGGGCAGCGTGTCGTGGCGGTCCGCCAGGGGGAGCGTGAGGTCCAGGCGCGTGAGCCAGTCGTCGGCCAGCCCGTCCATCAGGCTGACCAGCGTAAGCAAGTGCTTCAGCTCATCCAGGGCCAGTTGATTGTAGAGGCGTTTGGCCTTGGGGTTGTCGCAGGCTTGGGCCGCGGCAGCCAGCCGGGCGAAGGACAGTTTCTCCTTCGCGATGGCTAACAGGATGATCTCGGTCTCGCTGGTGGGAGATGCCGTTTTCATGCCCCCCCCTGTCAAATGCCTTCGAGGCCCGCGCGATCAAGCACGGAGAGAACGCGGTACGCCAACCGGCTGCCTGAACTCTCGCAAGGGTGAGCAAGGGGGGTGCCACGGCGAGCGAAGCAAGGGCCCCGAAGCGGAAAACGGTTTCAGCGCTTATTTCTCAAGAGGTTCAGGCGATCTGAATTTGTCGCTTTGGACAGACAACCGGGTTTGCAGGCAACCAGTGGGGCGGGATTGTGCCAAGAGGCACCAACCTCTGTGCGAAATCGCGCAAGCCACCTCCATGCACCCCCTCTCTCAAGCGAACCGAACCTTCCACGCCACTGAAAGGAAGTGATCCCTCACCAACGTCCGGCCGAGGATGGAGGCCGCTCTCCCCTCTTTGATTCCGGATCGTTGCCGTGCTAGATTGCCGAAAGCATACGGACACGTCCGACTCTGGAGGATCGCGTGCGATCGTCTCGACAGCCACGGGTGCCCATCGTTCTGCTTGCGCTCCTCCTCGCGGCCGCCCAACTCGCAGTGGCTGCCGCTCTTCCGGAAGACATTCGCCTCCCCATCACCGAGCACACCCTGCGAAACGGGATGCGCTTTCTGATCGTGGAGCGGCGGGAGTCGCCGACCTTCTCCGCCTACCTCCGCTTCCAGGTGGGAAGCGCCAACGAGATCCCCGGACAAACGGGGCTGGCGCACCTGCTGGAGCACATGATGTTCAAGGGGACCCGGCTCTTTGGCACGCAGGACCTCGAGCGGGAACTGCCGCTCCTGGAACAGATTGATGCGCGCTACGCGGCCCTTCAGGTCGAGAAGGCCAAGGCGCGCCTGCCCGGCGGGAGGGTGGACGCGGCGACCGTGGCGGCCCTGGAGAAAGAGATTGCCGAGTTGGAGGCGGAGGCCAAGACGTTCATCGTGCGGAACGAGCTGTGGGAGATCTACCGGCGGAACGGCGGGATCCGGCTGAATGCCTCCACGTCCCGGGAGGGCACTCAGTATTTCGTGAGCCTGCCCAACACCCGGCTGGAACTCTGGGCGCTCCTGGAATCGGACCGGATGCGGAACCCGGTCTTCCGCGAGTTCTACACCGAGCGGGAGGTCGTCCAGGAGGAGCGGCGGCAGCGCGTGGATACCAGCCCGCGGGGTCAACTGATGGAGGCCGCGCTGGCCACCGCCTTCGTCGCCCTGCCCTATCGGCATCCGGTCCTGGGCTGGCCGAGCGAGCTGGAGAACCTCACCCGCCCCCAGGCGGTGGAGTTCTTCCGCACCTATTACGCCCCCAACAACGCCCTGGCCGTGCTGGTGGGTGATCTGGATCCGGCCGAGGTCATCCGAACAGTGGAGCGACACTTCGGAGGGATCCCGGCCCAACCCCTCCCTCCGGCACCGCTCCTGGAGGAGCCACCCCAACCCGGTGAACGTCGCATCCAGGTGGAATTCCCGGCCGAGCCGCAATTGCTCATGCTCTACCGCATCCCTCCGCTGGGTCACCCGGACATGTACACTCTCAGCGTCCTGGGATCGCTGCTGGGGGACGGGCGCTCTTCGCGGCTGCACAAGCGCCTGGTGGAGGAGCAGCGCCTGGTGACCGGCGTGGCAGCCGGTCCCTGGTTCCTGCGACGCGCCGGGCTGTTCCTGATCCAGGCGACCCCGCGGGCCCCCCACGCCCTGGAGGAGATCGAGGCGGCCATCGAGGAAGAACTCCGTCGCGCTCAGACGGAGCCACCGACCCCTTGGGAACTGATGAAGGTCCGCAACCAGATCGAGGTGGGCGCGATCCGCGGCCTGGCCAGCAACGCCGGGCTGGCCTCCCGGCTGGGCGAGGCCTGGGCGCTGACCGGGGACTGGCGCTTCGCCTTCGAGGAACGGAAGAAGATCCAGGCCGTCACCGCGGAAGAGGTGGTGGCCGTGGCGAAGCGCTACCTCCTTCCTCGCCAGCGCACCGCGGCCTGGCTGGTTCGCGGGAGCGCGCCGTCCTCCGCTCCTCCGCCGAGACGCCCCGGCACCCCGCTTCAGCCGTGGGAGACGAACTGATGCATTACGTCATCCCTCTCGGCTCGCGGCTCGCGGCTCTCGGCACTCGCCTACAGCCGTGGGAGAACAACTGATGGCTGGCAGGCTCCTGGGTCTTCCTCCTTCTCTCCTCATCTTTGCGCTACTGATCCGCCTCACGCCTCACGTTTCACGTTTCACGCTTCACGCCTCTCGTTTTACGCTTCACGCTTCACGCTTCACGCTTCACGTCTCTACTGTCGCGACCCTCGTCTTCCTGCTGCTGGGCTGCGCGACCGACACCCCGTCCCGGCATGGCCTTCGCCAATCCCCCGGCTCGGAGCTGGTGCGCCGGATGACTTTCCCGCCGCTCCAGGTCGCGATCCCGCGCGTGGGGCGCGAGGTGGAACGGCGCGCCCTGGCGAACGGAATCATTCTGTACCTGGCGGAGGACCGCTCCCTCCCCGTGCTGGACGTGACCGTCGTGTTCCGCGCCGGCAGCCTGTACGAGACACCTGCGCGGCCGGGCGTGGCCCAGTTCACCGCCTCCCAGCTCCGGAACGGCGGCACCACGCGCCTTCCCGCGGCGGCATTGAACGAAGAGCTGGAGGTCCTGGGTGCCTCTCTCGAGGCCTCCGTCTCAACCGAGGCGATCTCCCTGACCCTGAATGCCCTGGCCAAAGACGCCGACCAAGCCTTGCAGCTTTTCACCGAGGTGATTCGCCACCCAGCCTTCGATCCCAACCCGCTCCAGACGACCAAGGGGCGCGTGATCGAGGACCTGCGGCGGCTGGCGGACAGCCCCTCGCAACTGCTGGCGCGCGAATTCACCCGCAAGCTGTACACCGATGCGCACCCCCTGGGGCGCCCCCTGACGCCCGCGCAGGTGGATGCCGTCCAGCCGGACGATCTCCGGGCGCACTACCGGCGCTTCTTCCACCCGAACAACATGATGTTGGCAATTGTCGGCGACTTCTCCCGAGAGGAGATGGCGGCGAAGATCCAAGCGCTCCTGGGCGACTGGCCGCCTGATCCCGTCGACCTGCCGCCGGTGCCGGAGGTGCGACCGCACTTCGAGCGGGCCGTGTACATTATCCCCAAGAGTCTCGCCCAGGCGAGCCTGGCCCTCGGCCACTTCGGCATCAACCGATTCAATCCCGACCGGTACGCCATCGAATTGATGGATTTCATCCTCGGAGGGAGCGGCTTCAGCAGCCGCATCATGGAGCGGGTCCGGAGCGAGGAGGGACTGGCGTACTCCGTGGGAACGAGCTTCCCCACCGGCTCGCGGGACCTCAGCCTCTTCCGGGCGACCGCCCAGACGAAAAACGAGAACGTGCCTCGGGCGGTGGCCGCCATCCTGGAGGAGATGTCCCGCATCCAGCGCCAGCCGGTGTCCCAGGAAGAGTTGGACCGCGCCAAGGAGGCCATCATCAACTCCTTCGTCTTTCGCTTCACCTCCCGCTTCGGGACCGTGGTCCAGCTCCTGACGCTGGAGTTCAACGGCTACCCCCTCGACTACTTCGAGACCCTCCTCGACCGGTACCGCGCCATCACCGTGGCCGACATCCAGCGCGTGGCCGCGCAGTACCTCCGCCCCGATGCCACGACGATCCTGATCGTCGGGGACGCCTCGAAGTTCGAGTCCGCCATGGCCGCCTTCGGCCCGGTGCATCGTCTCCCCGTGGAGACCCCCGGATAAACCGAAGAATTTCACCGCCAAGACCGCAAAGATCGCAAAGAGTGGCCAACTCTCATCATTTCAGAGGGGCTTCCGGACCGAAATCTTCCCGCGTGTGCCTCCGAGGTTTTCCGTGTCAGCGCTTTAAGTACGGCGATTTCCTTTGCGTGCTCCGCGTGCTTTGCGGTTGAACTGCAGTGTTTGGGATGAATCCAGAGGTCTCGCCGCTTTTCGCACTTATCGCGCAACGCCCGCGTTCCCTCTGAGCGAAGTCGGGGAGGCGGGGGCGATGTGTGGCAAAGCCACTAAAACCGCAACGTCCCCTCCTACAGCAACGGCTGCCCCTCCGCCCAGCAACGCTCGGGTCCGCCGGTTCAGGGGTCAACCCGGAAAACAACGTCCCGCATTACAGGTTGACATGCATAATGGTACCCATTATATTCAGTGGGTGACGATGCCGAGGCGCCCGAGGATGGTATGGTGAGGTGATCAGATCATTCTATGATCGCGGCACGGAGGACATCTTTGATCGGCGCAGTACACAGGCAGCTCGGCGTAGGTGTCCGGAACGCGTCTGGTCCGTGGCCCGCAGGAAGCTGGACCAGTTGAACGCTGCGGTCTCCCTGAGCTCACTCAGCATTCCGCCGGGGAATCGGCTCGAGGCCCTGAAAGAGGATCGACAGGGGCAGCACAGTATCCGGATCAACCAGCAGTTCCGAGTGTGCTTTATCTGGACTGACCAGGGACCGGAGCGGGTCGAGATTACGGATTATCACTGAAGCAGGGCGCTGGGCGTCCTCCTGCGGTCACGCTTCGCCGTGACAGAGAGAGGGACAGCATGGTTCGCATCCCGACGCATGGTCCGCCAACCCACCCGGGGGAGATGCTCCTGGAGGAGCTCCTCAAGCCGCTCGGCATGTCGCAGGCAACGCTCGCCGAAAAGATCGGGGTGTCGTATCCCCGCGTCAACGAGCTGATCCACGGGAAGCGAGGCGTCACCCCCGACACGGCGCTCCGGCTTGAACAGCTCTTCGGCATGGAAGCCCAGTTCTGGCTGAACCTTCAACTGGCCTGGGATCTCTATCAGGCTGCCCACTCTCCTGCGGCGAAGGACATCCGGAAGATCAAACGCCTCCCGGCCCTCGCCTCGGCAAGCAGGCGCTGAGTATTCCGTAGAAGCCCCCCGGCAGTGAGCCCATAACTCTGTGGCACGACGTTCCGTCGATGAAAGGAGCGATCCGCGTTGACGCCGAAGAACCGGCCGGGTCTCCAGCTACAATGCAGCCTCGAGAAATCGGACTTTTCGAGCAACGTCCCCCTTTACGGCATCGGGGGAGTGACGCTCCAGGCAAGGACGCCCACGACACCACCTCGGGGATCTCCTTGACAACCCCGGCGGGGCTGGGGCATGCTTCGGCGCCCTTGGCGGGCGGCGGATCGCGACGCCCGCCGACGGGGCCGGACCGTGGCAGGCCCGGAAGGAAAGTTCCAATCACCCACCTCACCTTGCCTCACCTACACTGAGGGCTCAGTATGGCGGGACGTGTCGCCGGCAAAGTAGCAATCGTAGTGGGTGGCGGGCAGACGCCCGGCGAGACCATCGGCAACGGCCGCGCCACCGCCATCCTCCTGGCGCGCGAAGGCGCGAAAGTGGTCGTCGCCGACCGGAACCTCGCTTCAGCCGAGGACACGGTCAGCATGATCCGCCAGGAGCAGGGTGAAGCCACCGCGTTCCGGGCAGACGCGACGAGGGAAGCGGATATACAGGGCCTCGTCGCCACAACGGTGGAGCGTTACGGCAAATTGGACATCCTGCACATCAACGTGGGCGCCAGCATCGCCTTGGGCGACGCGCCTGCCGATGAGATCTCGGAGGAGGTGCTCGACCGCAGCTTCGCGGTGAACTTCAAGAGCGCGTGGCTTGCGTGCAAGCACGCAGTGCCGCACCTACGGAAAGACGGTGGATCCATCGTCATCATTTCGTCGCTGGCCGCCTGGAATTCCTACCCCTGGATTGGGTACAAAGCAACAAAGACCGCGCTGCTCGCCCTCATGGCGAACCTCGCGGCTGCAGAAGCAAAGTACCGCGTGCGAGTGAACGCGATCTTGCCGGGTGCCATGAATACGCCCATGGCCATTGAGCCACGCGTCGCCAAGGGGGTTTCCCGCGAAGAGGTGATCGCCTCCCGCGACCGGCGGGTGCCCTTGGGCGGCAAGATGGGCACGGGCTGGGATGTGGGGTATGCCGCACTGTTCCTGCACTCGGATGAGGCCGGCTTCATCACCGGTGTGTCGCTGCTGGTCGACGGCGGCGAGTTCATCACCGCCGGTTCCCAGGGCACCTAGCAGACCGGCCGTAATGCGGGAAATACTACGGAGGTCTAAAGTGCATTACTGTATCCCCTGAACTCCGTTGAAGGTCCTCAAAGACAGCCAACCAATTGACCGACGAGGCCGTCACCTCCAAGAACCGCGCGACCTCCGCCTCCGAGTACGGTCGTCGGGTAGTAGACAACGCTCATCTGCTCCCGGAACTTCGTGAGGATGCTGAGGCGGCGACCCATGATATTGTTAAGTTGTTTCAGAACCTACGTCCCCCATTTGGCGAGGGCGATGTGTGACAAAGCCACTAAAGCCGCAACGTCCCCTCCTACTTGCGATGCGCCATTTGCCGCATTGACAGACCCGTGGGAACTTTTGCGCTCCTTCGGGCGTTGGGAACGTCGGTTGACCAATAGCACCCTCGTTCGGGCAACACCCAGATCCGGGTGTGGAGAAAGCGATGCAGATGCCGAGGATCCTCGCGGTGGGGACGGCCAATCCCCCCAACCGCTTCACCCAGGCCGAGGCCCTGGCGCTGGCGGGCTATACCGACGAGCGGCGCCGGGGCTTCTTCCTGAACAGCGGCATCGAGGGGCGCTACCTCGCCATAGACAGGAACGGCTTTCGCCCCAATGAGACCGTGGACGAGCTGCAGGCCCGCTTCCGCAAGACGAGCGTGGAGCTGGGGTGCCAGGCGCTCCTCCGCGCGCTGGCCCGGGCGGACCGCAGCCCGCGCGACCTCGACTTCCTGGCCACCACGACCTGCACCGGGCGCCTCTGCCCCAGCCTGGACGCGATCCTGATCCGCGAGCTGGGTTTGCGGAGCGACCTCCAGCGGGTCCACGTGGGAGACACCGGCTGCGCGTCGGCGATCGTGGCGCTGCAGCAGGCATGCAACCATCTCCGCGCGTTCCCGGATCACCTGGCAGCCATCGTCGCCGTCGAGGTCTCGTCGGCCAGCTATTACCTGGACGACGACCTGGAGACGGCGGTGGCCAATGCGATCTTTGCCGACGGGGCCGGCGCCGCCGTCATGGCCTGCGCCGGCGAGGGGCCTGAGGTGATCGCGCACCGGACGCTGGTTCGGCCCGAGTTCCTGGACCTCATGGGCTTTACCTTTCCGGGCGGCTACCAGCGCATCCTGCTCTCCAAGGATGTTCGGCACATCGCCGCGGACATGCTGGCGGAGCTGACAGATCAATTGCTGACCGCCCACGGCCTCACCCGGGCGGACGTGCGGCACTGGGTCCTTCACTCGGCAGGCCGCCGGGTGATCGAGCGGGCCCAGCGCCAGCTCCACCTGTCAGACGGCGCGCTCGCGGCGGCCCGCGCCGTCCTCCGCCAGTACGGAAACATGTCCTCGGCGACCGTCCTGTTCGTCCTGCACCAGCTCCTCCAAACGGCGAACCCCCGGACCGGAGACTGGGGCGTGATGATCGCCCTGGGTCCGGGCTTTGCCGCAGAGGGGGCCCTGCTCCGATGGTGATGGGGCCGGCGGACATGCAATCTGAAACAGGCTGAACCGCCAAGCGCCAAGGTTACCCTGCCTCTCTCTTCAAGACCAAGTTACGAAACGCTTTCGCCATGCGATTCAGAATTTCCACTTCTCCGGCGGCTCGCCGCGTAAGGTTCCTGGCGTTCTTGGCGCCATGGCGGTTGACCTGTACGGATCGGAGTCGTCTCGTTGGCGCCACCGAACTGATGGACCTGCCCGGCGCCGATCAGGACGAGCTGGCTCGCACCCTCGAGGATCTCGCCTGGATCAACCGCTGGCTGGGAGGAACACGGCTCGTCCGCACCGAGCTCGCACCTCTCCTCCACGACTCGCCCGCGCCGATCCGCATCCTGGACGTGGCCACGGGCTATGCGGACATCCCGAGAGCCATCGTCTGGTGGGGACGCAGACGGCGTCTGGCCATCGAGGTCGAAGGTCTGGATCATCACGACCAGATCCTGGCGCTGGCCCGACGGGCCAGCGCGACCTACCCCGAGATCCACTTCCGGCAGGGTGACGCATTGGCCCTGCCCTACCCCGACGGACACTTCGACGTCGTCCTCGCCTCCCTGATCCTCCACCACATGGAGGGAGAGGAGCAGGTGCGGTTGTTACGCGAACTCTACCGCGTCGCTCGTCGCGCCGTGCTGGTGAACGACCTCCGGCGAGGCCGCTGGGCGTTTCTGCTCACCTGGGCGAGCCTTCACGTCGTTTCCCGCAGCCGCCTCATTCACCACGACGGCCCGCTCTCCGTGCGTCGCGGATTCCTGCCCGAGGAGTTGCTCGAGCTGGCACGCGAGGCTGGCTGGGCCGGGGCGCGCGTGTCCCGCCACCCCTTCTTCCGGCTGGCCCTCGTCGGGGAGAAGAGCACCGATCCAGGGCATGCAACCGCAGATGAACGCAGATGAACGCAAATTATCTCCTCAAAGATCTGGGGAACCATCATGAATCGCGTGTATTGGCGTTCATTTGCGGTTCCATCCTGGTGGCTGGCCTCAGCTTCGCGAGAGTCGGGATAGCTTGCGAGCTGCCGCCCCTGCCGGAGACGGCGAAGCCCCGTGCCACCTATCGCCTGGACGAGACGAAGAGCGTCGTGCGGTTCGATGCCAAAGCATTCATGCATGACTTCACGGGAAAGACGTCCAAGCTTCTGGGAAGCATTCGGGTGGGCGATCTGGATCGGCTCCCCGATGCGGAGGCCTGCGTCACGATTGATGCCGCCAGCCTGGAGACGGGCATCACCACCCGCGACGGTATCATGCGGGATGACCACCTGGAGACCGCGAAATTCCCGACGATTGATTTCGTCCTGAAGCAGGTGGAGGCAGTGAGCCGCCAGTCCGGTGGGTGGGACTTCACGGCTCGCGGTACTCTGTCTTTACACGGGGTCAGCCGGGAGATCCTCTTTCCGGTTCAAGCCCGCCCCGCCGAAGGCGGGGTGCGGCTGGCCGCCGAGGTTCCTCTCAAGATGACCGACTACCGCATCCGCATCCCCAAGTTCCTTTTCTTCACCGTCGAGGACCAAGTCGTGGTCCGCTTCGACGTGACCGCGAAACGCGCCCAATGACAATCACCGTCGGAAAAATTCGAAATCCGCAATTCGAAATCCGAAATCCATGATCTGGGATGTGATCGTAGTCGGGGCGGGGCCGGCAGGCTGCACGGCAGCCATCCTATTCGTCCGTGAGGGCCTCCGGGTGCTCCTCCTGGACAAGTCGGCCGCGCCTCCGCCCAAGGTCTGCGGAGAATACCTGAGTCCCGGATGCCTGCCCATCCTGTCTGGGATCGGCGTGCTGCATTCTCTCCGGGATGCGGGTGCCCGACCTTTGCACGGGATGGTAATCCACACGGCCGCCAGGCGCACCCTGGAGGCGACCTACCCGCGGGACAGCGATGTGACGGGGTCCCCCCTCCACGGCCTGTCCGTCCGGCGCGCGGTCCTGGACCCCATGCTTCTGGATCGCGCCGTGAAGGATGGGGCGGAATTCGAGCCCAATTTTCAGGTGAGCGATCTCGTGTGGGAGGATGGTCGGGTCGTGGGCGTCCAGGGGCGACATCGGGGTCGGGTGACTGCCCTTCGTAGCCGCCTGACTGTGGGTGCGGATGGGCGGAACTCTGTGGTCGCCCGACGCATCGGAAGTGTAACGCGACACCGGTGGCTGGACAAGGTTGCCCTGGTGGGTTATGTCACCGGCGCAGAGCGTGCAGAGGACGTCGGCGAGATCTTCCTCGGTCACGACCGGTATTGCATCCTGAATCCGATCGGACCGGACCTGACGAATGTCGGCCTCGTCATCAACCGCCGGGACTTCACCCCCACGACCGACCCGACACGTTTCCTGTTGGAAACTGCCGCGACCCTGCCTGGCCTCCGGGATCGCCTGGCAGACGCCCGCCCGACCGGGCCCGTCCGCTGTCTCGGCCCCCTGGCCCATCGCGCCACGCGCCTCGCCGTCCCGGGCGCGCTCCTCGTCGGGGACGCCGCCGGATTCCTGGATCCGTTCACGGGTGAGGGCCTCTACACCGGCCTCCGCAGCGCCGAGTTGGCGGTGCAGTGCGCTCTGCCAGCCCTATGCAACGGGTCTGCGGCCCATCCTGACCTGCGCACCTACGCCGCCGCCTGGCGGCGCGAATTCCTCCCCAAGTGGCGCCTGTGCACCCTGCTCCAGCACGCCATCCGTCGCCCACCTTTGGCCGAATGGTTGGTCGCCGGCCTGAGCCGCCGGCCCGACCTGACCACCCTCCTCATGGCCGCGGTCGGCGACCTGATCCCGGCGTACGATCTGACTCCGCTCCGGCTTTTGCCCCGACTCCTGACAAGGGCGAGAACCTTCGCCTGAGAATCTTCCGCTCCGGAACCTCCTCCTCGGACCGGTCCCAGGCCCCAGACCAGCGGCCCGGATCCGGTGCAGTGCACAAAAGGATGTGAGGGAAGGAGGGGCAGGAAGAAGGCGTCGAGGAGGGGTCGGCTACCGCAGCGTCAGGCCCATGGGCTCTGGCTGGAACAACCTGGCACTCATGGCTCGGAGATTCGCGGACACTCTCGGCCGGAACTCCATCTGACCGAGAACATCTTTCTCCTGGTCAATGCCGGGAGCGATCTCGGCGAGCTCCAGTCCTTGATCGCCCAAGCGGAAGACCGCCCGCTCCGTGACGTAGAGGACCTCCTGGCGGTTGGCCAGGGCCTGCGCGGCATTGAAGGTGAGTTGTTCGATTGCTCGCACGAACTTCCGGATGCGGCCTTCCCGGAGAATGGTCAGCCGGCCATCCGCCACCACGGTCTCCAGGCCGCCCGAGGTGAAGGTCGCGCAGAAGACAATGCGGCGCGCCCGGTGGACGATGTGGGGGAAGCCGCCGCTGCCGGTGACCTCGCCGGCAAATTTGCTGACGTTGACGTTGCCCTGCGCATCCACCTGGGCCAGACCCAGGAACGCGATATTCAGCCCGCCACCGTTGTAGAGGTCGAACTGGCACGCGGAATCCAGGATGGCATCGGGGTTGGCGGCCACCACGAACGAAGTGTCGTAGGCAGTTCCCGGCAGCCCCCCGATGGTCCCGTGTTCGTTGGTGAACGTCACTCGCTCCAGGCAGGCCTCCTCCAGGGCCACGAGGGGAACCTCCGCCGGCAGCCCCACACCAATGTTCACCACGTCCCCTAGCTGTAACTCCTGCGCGGCGCGGCGCGCAATGACCTTGCGGTCCGTGAGCGGGAGCCGGCGGGCCCCATCAAACGGGATGCGGAGGCCGCCGCTGAAGGCCAGGTTGGGACCCAGTGCGGCGTCGTAACTCTGGGGGGAGAGCTGCGTCTGTTTGGAATGCACCACGATCGCGTCCACCAGGATCCCCGGCACCTTCACCAGGCGGACGTCCAGACTATCCGCCAGGACCCGTCGCTTGACCTGGGCGATGACCATTCCCCCGGAGTTCTTGGCCGCCATGGCCAGTGTCAGAGCCCCCAGGTAGTTCGGCTCCTCCTCCATGGAGATGTTGCCCTTATCATCGGCCGCGGTCCCCCGAATGATGGCAACATCAATGGGAAACGGACGGTAGTAGAGCACCTCCCGTCCGCCCAGCGTTATGACTTCCGCAAGGTCCTCCTTCGTCACCGCGTTGAGGCGGCCCCCTTCGATGCGCGGGTCCAAGTAGGTCCCCAGGCCGACGTCCGTCAGGAGGCCGGGGGATCCGCCCGCCACGCAGCGGAGGAGATGCAGGATCGTCCCCATGCCCAGATTGTACGCCTCCACCTCGTTCCCCAGGATCATCTCGTTCAGGCGGGGCGCCCGGCGCTTGTTGTAGGCGCCGGCAATGATCCGGCGGAGCATCCCCGGATGGGAGAAGGTGTTCATGCCCCCGGTCCCGGACAGATCGCTGGGAAGCATGGGGCAGACCACGGTGAGATCTCGCGGCTCGCCGGTCTCCAGGAATCGCTGCTCCAGCGCGCGGAGGAGGAGGTCCGGCTCCAGCACCGCGCCCGTGCCGATGACCGCCACGGTGCTGCCGCTCCGGATCAGCGCCACCGCCGAAGCGACATCCACTACCTTCCTCATATGAATCCCTATCGCGGATAATTCAGCCCCAGGATCGCCACGGCCCGCACCGGCGAGCCGGTTCCCTCCCGGATCTTCAGTGGGAGGGCCGCGTACACGAATCGCTTCCCGGCAAGCCGCTCGGGAATGACCAGGTTTTCCGTGACGACGAGCTTCCGATCACGGCAGGCGGTGTGCGACGGATTCGGCGGGTCGGAGTCCCAGTGCTCCTGGGAGGGATTGTCCACCGTGCGTGCCTCTGTCCCGATGTGGACCACGCCCTGGTCGGCGAGCCAGTCGGTCGACTCCCGGTCCAGGCCGGGGAACCCTTTCAGGTATCGGTCCATGATCGCTTGCCGCTCGAACACGCGGATGGGCGCGTCCTTGACTCCCTCGGGCAGGTGCCCCAGACGCATCAGGAAGGAGTCGCCCGGACGGATCTCGAGCCCGGTCTTGGCCAGCCCCTCTTGGATGTCGCGCCTCGTGATGTAGGACCCCGCCGGAATGTGGGAGAAGTCCAAACAGATCGCCGGCGTGAAAAACCTGTCCAGCGGCATCCGATCAATGGAGAGCGCGTCCGGACGGGAGTCGAAGTGACTGTAGGCGTCCACGTGGGTGCCGCAGTGGTCCGACATGATGAGGCCCTTGCTGCTGAACGAGATGTCCCCGTGCTTGAAGGTGTAGTCGGCGTGGTGGACATTCGTCCAGATGATGGGCGTGGGCTGGCTGGCGCTGGACGGCCTCCGGCTGTAAATTTCCTGACTCAGATCTATGATCTCCATGGTCCTCCCCTCGAATCTTCCGTGGTTTCCGGCGAATTGTCTCACCCGCCCAGGTACAACCGTTTCACGTCGGCGCTGGCCAGGAGTTCCGCCCCGGTCCCCTCGTAGCGGTTCTGCCCCAGTTCCAGGACGTACCCCCGGTCCGAGATCTCCAGGGCCCGGCGCGCGTTCTGCTCCACCAGCATGATGGTCGTCCCCGCGTCCCTCACCTGCCGGATCGTCTCGAAGATCATCTCGGCGAACTTGGGCGACAGCCCCAGCGAGGGCTCGTCCACCAGCATCAGGCGGGGGCGGAGCAGGAGGCAGCGGGCCATCTCCACCACCTGCTGCTGGCCCCCGCTCAGCGCGCCGGCCAGGGCCGTCCGCTTCTCGCGCAGGAGGGGGAACCGGGCCGCCACCGCCTCCAGGTCGGCCTGCAACGCCGTCCGGTCGCCGCGGATGTAGCCGCCCAGTTCCAGGTTCTCCCAGACCGTCATGTGGGGGAACACGCAGCGGCCCTGGGGGACGTAGGCCAGTCCCCGCTCCGCCATCCGGTCTGGGGGGAGACCGCCGATCTCCGCCCCCTGGAAGCGGATGTGGCCCGTGCGCGGGCGGAGGAACCCGAAGATCGTCTTAAAGATCGTGGACTTCCCCGCGCCGTTGGGACCGATGACCGAGACGATCTCGCCGCGGAACACTCGCAGGGAGACGCCCCGCAGGACGTCGTACCCGCCGTAACCCGCGTAGATCTGCTCCATCTCCAGCACGCACTCAGCGGCCAAAGTAGGCCTCCATCACTGCGGGATCCTGCCGGACCCGGGCCGGCGGCCCTTCCGCGATGCGCCGCCCGTGGTCCAGGACCACCACGGTATCGCACAGGTCCATGATCACCTTGAGGTCATGCTCCACCACGAGGAAGGTCTTGCCGCGTTCGCGGAAGTGCTGGACCTGCCGGATGAGGGTATTGATCATGGTGGGGTTCACGCCGGCGGCCGGCTCGTCCAGCAGGATCAATTCCGGTTCAGGACTCATGCAGAGGACGTTGAGGAAGGCCACCAGCTTCTGCTGCCCATAGGAGAGGGAGCCGGCGCGCTCCCGCTGCTTGTCGTGCAGGCCCACCATCTCGAGCAGCGCGTCGATCTCGGCCGAGGGTCCGGTCGCGACGCGGGGAAGAGAGGCCAGCATCGTCTGGAGGTTGCTCCCCATCAACCGCGGCTGCCGCATGAGTTCCAGGTTCTGCCGCACCGTGAGGTCGGGGAAGAGTTTCAGCAGTTGGAACGTCCGGCCGATTCCCCGGCGGGCGACGGCGTAGGGCGGCAGGCCGTCGATCCGGTCCCCGCGGAACAGGATCTGGCCGCCATCCAGTCGGGACAGGCCGCTGATCAGGTTCAGCATCACGGTCTTGCCTGACCCGTTCGGACCGATGAGCCCCACGATGGAGCCGGCCCGCACCTGAAAGGACACGCCGTCCAGGGCGAGGATGCCGCCGAACCGCTTCGTCACCGCTGTCAGGGTCAACATACCTGTCGGGACTTCCAGATCCCTCGAGTCTAGGCCTTCTCCCCGAACCATGTGCCGCCCGGGCGGAGCCGGCTCACCAGGCGGTCCAGGAAGCCGGCCAGGCCGTCCGGCATCCGGATCATGACGAGGATAAGGACGAGGCCGTAGGCGATCATCCGAAGCAGCGGCGTGATGTCCAGGGCCTGCGGGAGCGAGACCAGCAGGATGGAGCCCCACACCGGCCCCCAGATGCTCCGGATGCCGCCGATCATCATGATCATCATGATGTAGATCGTTTCGTTGACGTCGAACAAGTCCGGCGCGATGTACGACAGATACGGGGCGTAGGTCGCCCCCGCCAGGCCGGCGTACATGCTGCCCACCGTAAAGGCCAGGAGCTTGTACCGCCTCGTATCGAATCCGGCGGTCAGGGCCAGGGTCTCATCCTGCCGGATGGCGCTCAGCACGCGTCCCAGATCCGAGCGCGCCAGTCGCCGGACGAACCACACGGTGACGAGGGCGAAGGTGAACATCAGATAGTAGTAGGACCGGCGCGACCCCAGCTCGAATCGGAACAGCCCGGGGATTCCGATGGGGGGCGGCACGAATCGGATGATGATGCCGTTGGCCCCGTTGGTCAGGCTGATCCAATTGTCGAGGAGCAGACGGAACAGCTCAGAGAATGCGAATGTGCAGATGGCCAGATAGGCACCCTTGAGGTGCAGGGTGGACGCGCCGATGATGAGGGCCGTGATCCCGGCCAGGAGGATCCCCGCCGCCCAGGCCCACCAGTAAGGCACCCCCAGGCGCGTGACCAGCAGGATGGACCCATAGGCCCCCACGCCATAGAAGGCGGCGTGGGCAATGGCGAACTGGCCGGTGATCCCCATGATGAGGTTGAGGCTGGAGGTCAGGATGATGTACAGCGAGACGACGATCCCAAGATGCAGAAAGTAATCTCCGGGCAGAAGCCTCGGGTACAGCACCCCCGCAGCCAGCAATCCGACCAGCGGGAGGGCCTGCCACGAGCGGCGGGCCATCACACGTCCTCCCGCTCCGGCCGCTGGCCGAACAGCCCCCAGGGCCGGAAGATCAGGATGAGGATCAGCGCGACGAACCCGAACCCGTCCTTGAAGATGGACGAGATCATGCCGCCCCCGAAGCTTTCCACCACCCCGACCAGGAACCCGGCCAGGATGGATCCCCCCACGCTGCCCAGCCCGCCCAGGATCATGACCACGAACCCCTTCATCGCGGGGAGGCCGCCCATGAAGGGGGTGATGGTATAGATGGTCGCGATCAGCGCCCCCACCAGGCCCGCCAGCGCCGCCGCCAGCGAGAAGGTGACGGCCACCACGCGCTCGGTGCGGATGCCCAGGGTGGCCGCCACGTGCGCATTCTGCGCCGTGGCCCGGATGCCCTTGCCCAGCCGCGTTCTCTTGAGGAAGAGGGAGAAGAGGATGATCAGGCCGACGGTCAGGCCGAACGCCAGCAGCCGCTGCTCCCCGATGCGGATCCCCCACACCTCCAGCGTGCGGGGCAAGGGGGGCGGGATGGAGAGGGGATCGGCCCCCCAGATCGCCAGGGCAATGTTCTGGAGAATGGCCACCAGCCCCAGGGAGATCACCAGCCCGTTCAGGTGCTCATGGCGGGCGAAACGAAACGTGGTCCGCTCGATGACCCACCCCAGGAGGCCCACCGCCAGCATGCTGATCACAGCCGCCACCAGAAAATTGACCCCCAACTGGCTGGTCAGCACAAAGGCAGTGTAGGCCCCGACCATCAGCATCTCGCCATGGGCGAAGTTCAGGATCCCCAGGATGCCGTAGGTCAGGGTCAACCCCAGGGCCACCGCGGCATACATGCTGCCGGTGACGAGCCCATGAACCAGAAAGTTGCCAAGCTGCTCCAGCACCGCCTGCGCCCTCTTTTCCCCTTGCTTCCCTCGTCGCCCCAAAAGCGGCGATCCGCCGTCAGCACGCTCCCTGACCGCGGATCGCCGCCGTCTCGCTCGCTCCGGAAGCCCCGGCTATTCCAGGGGCACGTGCAGGAGCTCGGTCTTTCCCTTCTTGATCATCCCGATGTAATAGTCGTGAACGAAGCGGCCTTCCTTGCTGACGGTCATCTTCATGACCCCGTCGTAGGTCATGCCGATCAGGGCCTGGCGGATCTTGTCCAGGTCCGAGGTGGTCCCGGCCTTCTCCACCGCCTTGGCGAACATGTACAGGGGATCATAGAAGGTGAAGCTCCAGATGCCGCTGGGCCCGGGCTCCTGCCCCACCAGGGCCTTGTACCGCTGGACGAAGGCCTTGACCTTTGGATCGTCGGAGGAGGGGCTCCGCGTCCCGATCACCCAGGTGTAAAAATCCACCTGGTCCTTGTAGGGGAGGGCCGGGATCTCGCTGGGCCCCTGGGAGGTGAAGAACTTCTTGGTCACCCCCACCTCCAGGGACTGCCGGATGATGAGCTTCCCCGACTCGTCGGTGTAGCCCCAGATCAAGGCGTCCGGCTTCAGGGCCTTCAGCTTGTTGAGCTGAGGGTAGAAGTCCGTGGTCCCGGCCCGGTCGTACCGTTCCACCGCCACCACCGTCAAGCCGAGCTCCTTCACCTTGGGAACGTAGGCGTCCAGGATCGACTGGCTGTAGTCGTCGGTCGAGTCCAGGAACGCCACCGTCTTGACCCCCTCCTGCTTGGCGATCTTGACGATGAAGGGGGCGTAGGTGTTCACCCGCCCCTGGGGACCGAATTCCCAGTTGTAGGTCTGGAAGAGGTACTCGTACCCCGGCTTTCCCATGAGGGGACCGACCTGGGTGAGCGGGGTGAACTGCATGACCCGCTCTTTCCGGGTGACCTCGACCACCGGCATCCCGACCACGGACCCGATGGGGCCGAAGATGAACTTGACGTTGTTCTTGGTGATCAACTCGATCGCGGCCGCCACGGCTTCAGCCGGGACACCCCGGTCGTCCTTCAGGAGCAGGTCGATCTTCACCTTCTCACCGCGCACCGTGATGCCGCCGGCGTCGTTGATCTCCTTCACCGCCAGCTTCACGGCGTTGGCCGAGGGCACCCCCAAGAGCGCCAGCTTGCCCGTGAGGGAGAAGACCGCCCCCACTTTGATGGTCTGCTGGGCCGGGGCCGTCGCCACCCCCAGGATTAGAACCAACACCGAGACCGCGGCCGCTCCTCCGATCCAACGAACCCATTCCCTACGCATGGCTCCCCTCCCTTGATGTCCGAAACAGGCAAGACCCGACGTCCCACCCAATCCACCACTGAAACGGTCTCCCTGCACTCCCGAGACGCCACCCGCCTCAGATCCCCAGGAGGCGCGCCGGGTTCCGGCAGGCCATCACCTCGATCTCCGCCGGCGTTACGCCGCACTTGAGCAGTGCGGCCAGGAACATCCGGTACCCCTCCGCCGGAACGGGCGAGTATGCCTGCCCCAGGTCCGTCCGGTGCCGCCGCTCCGGCGGAATCAGCGAAGAGAACATCCGCACCTGGACACCCGTAATCTTCATCCAGTGTCGCCTCGCCCGAAGAATTGCTCCACCTGCTTCCGGTACAGACCGCCGGTCCGGCACGCCTGGGCCAGCAGGCTGTGGTAGGCCCCCTCCTGGCCGGCCGCCAGCACGGGATCCGGCGGCAGCGCGGCCTTGGTTCCCTGGACCGCGATCGGATTCCGTTGCGCCAGGCCACGCGCGTACTCCGTCGCCCGGCTCACGACTTGGTCCGGCTCACAGAGATAGTTGACCAGTCCGATCCGCCAGGCCTCCTGCGCGTCAATCTTCCGCCCGGTCAAGAGGAGATCCGCGGCGATCCCCCGCCCAACCACCGCCTGGAGTCGCTGGATCCCTCCGGAACCGGCGACGGTGCCCAGCTCCACCTCCGGGAAGCCGAGGATCGCAGTGGTCGCGGCGAACCGCACGTCACAGGCCAGAGTCAGCTCCAAGCCGCCACCCAGGGCGTATCCCCGGATGGCGGCCACGGTCGGCTTCCGGCACTGGGCGATCCTGGCCTTGCAGCGGAAATCCAGGAGGACGAAGCGCCGGAGCGCTTCGCCCTCCAGCGTGCCGGTCTCGTTGAGGTCGGATCCGGCGCAGAACGCCCGATCCCCCGCGCCGGTGAAAAGGACGACACGGACGGCCGGATCCCCGTCACTGACGCCCATGGCCCGGATCAGCTCCCGGAACGTCTGCGACGACAGCGCGTTCAGGACCCGGGGCCGGTTCAGGACGATCGTCGCCACGCCGTCATCCAGGGTGACGTGGAGGTGCTCGAAGGCGCCAAGCGAACGCTCCGATCCCTCAGCCATCTTGGACCTCTCCCCGCTGCAATCCCGGAAGACTTCTCCGGTGTCGCTCGCCTATTTCATCTCCTCACCGATCTTCCGGATCAGGTCGATCCGCTCCTTGCCCCCCACCTTGTCGTAGAACTGGGGATAGATGCTCGCCGCGACCTGCTGGAAAGCCTTGATGTCGGGATGCGTGACCACCTTGCCCCGCTTCTTCCATTCCTCCTCGATGCCCTTGGCGTACTTCGCGTCCGCCTCGCGCTGGATGGGCCGGGTCTCCTCTTCCGCCTTCAGGATGGCCTGCTGGATATCCGCGGGGAGCCCCTTCCACCATCGCTCGGCGACCGAGAAGGGGTACAGCAGGATCACATGGTCGGTCACCGCCGCGTACTTCAGGACCTCGATGTGCTTGAACTCCAGTTGCGCCGGGAGGCTGCCGTCGATCCCGTCGATCGTCCCCTGGCTGAGCGCGGTATAGACCTCCGTGATGGACATGGGAACTGGGATGGCGCCCATGGCCTTGTACAGCGCCATGAACGGGGGCGACTCCATGGTCCGGATCTTCAGGCCCTTGTAGTCGTCCGGCTTGTTGATGGGACGGGTGCGGTTCGACGTGTTCCGGGTCCCGATGACCCACCAGCCGAGAGTCCGAAAGCCCTTCGCCGTCATCTTCTCGTTGAACCAGGCGCCCGTCTCCCCATCCACCACCTTGAACGCGTGGGCGGTGTCCTTGAACAGGAACGGCAGGTTGAACAGATCCGCCTCCGGCACGAACCCGCTCAGCGGTCCGGTGGAGATGACCGCGCCCTCCAGCGTGCCCAGCTGCAGGGCCTCGTAGAGCTGCCGCTCCCCCTTGCCCAGGGTGCCCTTGTAGACCACCACCTCGACCTTGCCGCCGGTCAGCTCCTCCACCCGCTTCTTGAAATAATCCGTGCCCACGTACACCGAGGAGCTGGCGTCCACCACCGAGGCGATCCGGAACTGGATCTTCTGCTGCGCCCCGGCCGGCCCGGCCCCGGCAATCAGCCCCACCACGAGCGCCGCGATCCCCAAAACGATCCGCCCACTCCGTTGCATGGCTCCCTCCTCTTGTTATGCCCTGGCCCCCCACGGGGCCTCCTTTGTGCCCTCCCGGGCGCCTCCACCGGCCCGCAGGATGGGCGTGGAGAACGCTGATGGCCTCCGCGCCGACTGCGCCCGGGTGATCTCTCCCAGCATGGCGACCAGCCCGGCATTGACCTCGAGATCGATCCCGTCCACCGCGAGGCGCGCCCGGCCGCTCATGCCGTCCACCCCGCCGTGCTGGACCGCGGTCCGGATCAAGGCCCGCTCCATCTCCGGGGTGTGGAGCAGCTCGGGATCGTCCTTCATGGCCGCCAGGCACGCCGCGATCCCGTAGGCCCCCCAGTTGGACACCTCGGCCGGGATCACGACATCCACCGTGGTCTGGTCAGCCACCCCGCCCTCGCAGGGACACCGGCAGCGCGCCCCGTACGGGAGCAGCGCCTGGACCACGTCGTGGACTCGACCGAAGCCGATCTCATTCCCCCGGTCGCCGATCCCGATGGTGAGAACCCCCCGCCGCTGCGCCTCGCTGAACAGCAGGCCGGCCTTGGCCACGCCCTCCGACACGTCCTGGCCGCCGACCATGTGATAGACGCCTCGCCCGTTCGGCCCGCTCTTTTCGATCGCAATCACGGCCTGCGGGGCATGGTCCCGAAAATAGTCGCCGGTCTGTGTCGCCGCCTCGCTCGCCTGGCTGGAGAGCGGCACCACGGTCGCGACCAGCCGGTGCGTCCCGGGATCCTGCCGGAACAGCTCCGGGGACACCACCTGCAGTTCGGCGGCCCGGCAGGTGGCAGCGACCATCCCGACCAGATCCGTTTCGGTGACCAGGAGCACCTTGGCCTGGAGGCCCAGCGCGAGCGCCCGGGCCAGGACGGCCGCCCCCACCGGCCCGTCCGTCTCCCCGTACGGCGCGTGCCCCGGGAGGATCCACCCGGTGGTGATCATGGCAGAGCCGCCCGGCCGCACCCGCTCCGCCAGCGCCCGGGCGGCGGACAGGCACAGTGGAGGCTCCTGGCGCTCCCGGGCGGCCCGATACAGGGGGCCGATGACGCCGTACCCCAGCACGTCAATGGTCACCAGTTGATCCACGCTCTCGCCGATGTGCAGCAATAAGGGGTCCATGGATCCTCAAGCTCCCGCGGCCTCAGCCGCGCATCAGGAGGCGTGGCAGCATCAGGACCAAGTCTGGAAGATATGTGATCATGAAGAGCAGCAGAACGAGGGCCGCCAGGAACGGCCAGGCGGCCCGCGCGTATCGGGCGACGCTCACCCTGCCGATGGCGCAGGTGACATACATCGCAAGCCCGACCGGCGGGGTCAGCAGGCCGATGGTCAGGTTGAGGGCCATCACGACGCCGAAGTGCACGGGGTCCACCCCGAACCGGGGGAGGATGGGCACCAGGATCGGGGTCATCAGGACCAGGATGGCCGTGACCTCCATCACACAGCCGAGGAGCAGGAGCACCAGGTTGATGAGCAGCAGGAAGACCCACGGGCTGCTGGAGATCGCGCCGAAGAACCCCCCGATCCGCTCGGCCGCCTGGACCAGCGCCAGGACATACCCGACCAGGGCGGCCGCGGCCACCGTGAACATCACGCTGCCCAGCACGACCAGGCTCTCCCGCAGGACCTTCAGGATGCTTCCTGGGGTGAGGGTCCGATACACGAGCGCGCCGATCAGGAGGACGTAGACCAGGGCCACGGCCCCGGCCTCGGTCGGGGTGAAGATCCCGCCGACGATCCCCCCGATGATGATCACGGGCAGCAGGAGATCCAGCATCCCTTGCCGGATGGCGCGCCACTGCTCAGCCCAGGCAGCGCGCGTGGTCCGGGACCCGTACCCCATCCGCTTGGCGATCCCGTAACTGACGGCCATCAGGTACACGCCCATCAGAACGCCCGGGATAGCTCCCCCCAGGAAGAGTTGGCCCACCGACACGTTCCCCATGGCCCCGTAGATGATCATCAGGATGCTGGGAGGGATGATCGGGCCGATGGCACCCGCCGCGGCGGTCAGGGCGACCGCGAACTCGACGTCATACCCGTCCTGCTTCATCGCCGGGATCATGACCCCCCCGAGCGCGGCGGCATCGGCCGTCCCCGATCCCGAGACGCCCGCCATGATCATCCCAGCGATCACCACCGCGTGGGCAAGTCCCCCGGTGATGTGCCCCACCAGCGCCCGGGAGAGTCGGACCAGGCGCTCCGTCACACCCGCCTCACCCATCAGGCTGCCCACCAGGATGAAGAACGGCACGGCCAGCAGTGGGAACGAATCCAGCCCGGCCTGGAGCTGCTGGGGGACCACGATAAACCCGATCCCGGGCGCCGTGGCGACGAACAGCGTGCCGCTCACCAGCATGGCGAAGGCGATCGGCATCCGCGCGATCAACAGGACCACGAATGTTCCGAGCAACCAGCCCATCGTCCGCTCAGTCTTCTGTCGCGTCAGGATGCCGACGGCCTCGGACCGCATCCCGGGCCAGGGAGCCCAGCATCAAGATGCCGGAGACGGGGACGGCGGCGTACACGACGCTCATGGGCAGGCCGAGCGCCGGCGACCGCTGCGGGTGGAACACGATGGTGAGCTGCAGCCCGTACCCGACGACCCCGAGCAGGAAGAGGAAGCACACCAGGCGGATCACCGCGTCCAACCGGGCGGCCAGCCGGGGACCGCCCCACAAAGTGCCGACCACGTCCACCACGAAGTGCTTCCGTTCCCGGACGGCGATGGCGGCCGCCAGCAGGGACACCCAGATCAACAGGAACCGGGACACCTCCTCGGTCCAGGCCAACCCCACCCCCAGGACGAACCGGTCCAGCACACCCGTCACGGTCGCACCGCACATGGCCAGCAGCAGGATCATCGAGATCCCGTCCACGACCCGTCCCATGGTTCGCACGCGCTCCACCCTACGACCGCGTGGGCCGGCAGCGGACCATGGTCACGTGCTCGCCGGTGACCACGACCTCTTTCCGCTGGTTCACCAACCGGCATTCCTCCGTGATGATCCCCAGGTGCGGGCGGCTCTGGCTCACCCGCTTCTCCTTGATCCGCCAATAGGCCCGCACCGTATCGCCGATGCGGAGCGGCGCCGTGAACTTCAGCTTGTCCCAGCCGATGGTGGCCACGCCGGTCCCCTGGGTGTAATTGGTGCGCCACATCAGGCCCTGCATGATCCCCAGGGCCAGGATGCCGTGGCCGATCCGCTCGCCGAACTCACTCTCCTTCATGAACTCGGCGTCCGTGTGCACCTGGCTGAAGTCGCCGGTCAGCCCGGCGAAGAGGTCAATGGTCCCCTCGCCGATCGTCCGCCCGGCCGAGATCATCTCTTCGCCCACCACGAAATCCTCGTAATACTTCCCCTGCACCAGTGGTTCCGGCATCCCTTTTCCTCCTCAGATCTGCCCCGCCAGCCCCAGCGGCTCCGGCCGGAACAGCGCCGCCTCCATCGGGCGCGCGTCCGGCGCCACCCGGAGGGGGCAGCGCATCCGCGCCCGGATGTCCCGTTCCACGTCCACCCCTGGTGCCACCTCCACCAGGGTGAGCCCCTCGGCCGTCAGGCGGAACACCGCCCGCTCCGTCACGTAGACGACCTGCTGCCCCTTGGCGAAGGCCCGGGCGGCGTTGAAGGTGAGCTGCTCCACGCGCTCGACCAGCTTGGGGTGTTTCCCCTCGCGCAGGATCTTCAGCCGCCCGTCGGTCACCTCCACCTCGAGCCCGCCGGCCGTGAAGAAGGTGCAGAACACGATGCGCCGGGCCCGGTCCGTGATGTTGTGGAAACCGCCGCACCCCGTGATCTCTTCCCCGAACCGGCTGACGTTGTTGTTGCCGGCCCCGTCCAGTTGCCCGACGCCCAGGAAGGTGATGTCCAGCCCGCCCCCGTCGTAGTAGTTGAACTGGAAGGTGGAGTCCATGATGGCGTCCGGGTTCAGCGCCACCACGAAGGTGGTCCCGATGGCGCTGCCCATGAGGCCGCCGAAGATCCCGTGCTCGTTGGTGAAGGTCACCGCGTCCAGGATCCCCTCTTCCAGTGCCACCACGGGCAGCTCCGTGGCCAGCCCCGCGCCGAGGTTGACCACGTCCCCGCGCCGGAGTTCCCGGGCGGCCCGCCGCAGGATGACCTTGCGCCCGTCCAGGGGCAGCGGCGGGATGGTGTCCAGCGGAACGCGCGCGTCGCCGCAGAGGGCCGGGTTGTGGCCCTCCCGTCCGCCTGGCGTCGCCGGCGTCAATTGCGTCTGGTGCCGGTGCACCACCACCGCGTCCACCAGCGGCGCGGGGATCCTCACCAGACGGGGGTCCAGCGTCCCCCGCTTGGCCATCCGCTTGACCTGGGCGATCACCGTGCCGCCGCTGTTCTTGGCCGCCATGGCGATGTCGGCCATGGCCAGTGTGTTGGGCTCCTCCTCCATGCTGATGTTGCCGTCCTGGTCCGCCGTGGTGCCGCGGACGATGGCGACATCCACGGGGAAGGTGGGATAGAACAGGTACTCCCGGCCCCGGATCGTCATCACCTCGGCCAGATTCTCCGTGGTCCGGTCATTCAGGCGCCCGCCCTCGACCCGCGGGTCCACGAAGGTGTGCAGCCCGACCTGCGTGAGGACGCCCGGCTTGCCGGCCCCCACCGCCGTGAGCCACTGGACCAGGGTGCCCATGGGCAGGTTGTACGCCTCGACGCGGTTCTCCAGGATCATGCGGATGAGCCGGGGGTGCCGCTTGGCCGTGTAGCTTCCCCCGATGATCCGCCGGAGCATCCCCTCGTGTGCGAGGACGTTGAGGCCCCCCTCTCCCGGCCGATCGCTGGGGAGCATGGGGTTCACGTTGATCAGGTCCCGGGGCTCTCCCGTCTCCAGGAACCGCCGCTCCAGGGCGGACAGGACCAGGTCCGGCTCCAGGACCGCGCCCGTCCCGCCGATGACCAGGGTCGCGCCGGTCGGGATGAGTCGAACCGCCTCGTCTGCGCTCAGGAATCGTGCACTCATCGCTGAATGGAGTCTCCCAAGACCTCAGGCGCCGTCGCGAACTCCCTTCATCACATCCCGGAAGGCCGCGCCGATCACCGAGGTGCTGCTGAAGGTGAGGAACCGGACGCCGCGGGCCATCAGGCTCTTCGCCCCCGCCGCGTCCCGGACGAAGTACCCGACCTCGCGTCGCGCCGCCTCGGCCGCCTTGAAGACACGCGTCACCGCTTCCTGGACGGCGGGGTGATCCGCCTGGCCCGGATATCCCATGGAGAGGGAGAGGTCGGCGGGTCCCACGAAGAGGACGTTCACCCCCGGCACGGCGGCGATGGCCTCCGCGGCGGGGACGGCCGCCGCGTCCTCGATCTGGACGGCCACCAGGATCTCCCGGTTCGACCGTGCGATGTGCTCGGCCACGCTCCGGAAGCCGTGGCGGCCGGCCCGGGCCGTCGTGGCCAAGCCCCGGATCCCCTCGGGGGGATACTTGCAGGCCGCCACCGCCGCCTGGGCATCGGCGACCGAGAGGACGTGCGGGACCATGACCCCCAGCGCCCCCGCATCCAGGGCCCGGAGGATGAGGCCCCGGTCGTTCATCGTCACGCGGACGATGGGGGTCGTCCCGGCGGTCTCGGCCGCCCGCACCAGGTGCTCCAGGCCCTCCGGCCCGGCCGCCCCGTGCTCCGTGTCCAGGATCACGAAGTCGAAGCCGGCGTGGCCCGACATCTCGACCAGGGCCGGGGAGGGAACCATGACGAACATCCCGAGGGCCGCCCGCCCCTCGGCAAACGCCTGCGTGATCCGGTTCTCCATGACGCTCCTTTCGGGACCCGCGGTTTCTCTGGCAACAGCCCGCACGGCCGTCCGGCTGCCGCACGGCTGGTCCGACGACGGGGAGTGGCGAGCCGACCGCTATCGAAGCTCGCGGATCAGCTTCAGCAGGTCTTGCACCCCCAACTCCTTGGCCACCTCGTCCTGCACGTCCCGGAGCTTGGAGGCGAACGCCTTCGTGTCCACCTCGGTGACCGTGACGCCCGGCTTGCTCTTCAGCTCCGCCAGCTTCTCGTCGGCCAGCTTGATGGCCGCCTTGAGCTGGACGGCCCCGGCCTCGCGGAACGTGTCCAGGACCACCTTCTGGAGGTCGGCGGGCACCTTGGCCAGGGTCCGGTCGCCGAGGAAGTACATGTGCACGTTGTACTGGTGGTGGGTCAGGACGACGTGGGGTGCGACTTCGTAGTATTTCCCCGTGACGATGGCCGGGAGGCTGCTCTCGGCCGCGTCAACCACCCCGGTCTGGAGCGAGGTGTAGATCTCCGGCGCCGGGATGTTGGTCGGCAGGGTGCCCAGCGTGCTCCACACCTTGAACTCGGTCGGGTTCGCCATCACGCGCATCTTCATGCCCTTGAGATCATCCGGGCTCTTCACCGGCTTCACCCGGTTGTACAGGTTCCGCGTGCCGGTCAGGGCCAGGCCCACGAGTTCGAAGCCCTGCTTCTTCTCCTTGACGAGCTGTTGCAGCCGGGTGAACAGGCGGGGATCGGTGATCAGGGCCCGCTCCGCCTGGGCGTAGCTCTCGAACAGGTACGCCGCCGCCAGGAAGCCCGCCTCTTTCACCAGGGGCGCCGCGTTGGAACTGGAGACCACCGTGGCGTCCACCCCGCCCACCGTCAGGGCCTTCACCAGGGCCCGCTCGTTCCCCAGGACGGCGCCGGGGAACAGCTTGACCTCGACCTTGCCTCCCGTCCGCTTGGGAAGCTCCTGCGCCAGGAACTCCAGCCCGTACTGGGCGGCGATCCCTGGCGGGGTCTTGAAGGGCTCTTCGCTCCCGAGCCGGATCACCACCTCGGCCGCACTGGTGACGCCCGCCCCCGCCATCAATAATGTCAGCGCTAGCAGCGCGGCGCCGACCGCCTTCCAATGTCCGTGCATGACATTCCCCCCTCCTGAAAACCTGAGACGTACGTAACCCGTGGGCTCACCGTCCTCCCAGCATCTGGGGGACGAGCCACCGTGGAAGCCAGAGAACCGTGTCGGGTACCAACACCAGCAGGATATCCATCGCCAGGAACAGGAACACGAACCCCAGCGAGTGGCGGAACGCCCGCTCCACCGAGATCCCCCCGATCTGGGCCCCGATGAACAAGCAGAGGCCGTAGGGAGGGGTGATCAGCCCCAGGGCCAGTGTGACACAGACGATCACGCCGACGTGAATCGGATTCAGGCCGACCCCGTCGGCCAGGGCCTGGACCACGGGCAGAAAGATGATGATGCTGGCCACCCCGCTCTCGAAAGTGCCGAGGATCACGAAGAGGAGCATGATGAAGAGCAGGGTCGTGGTGGGCCCGAGTTCGAGGTACCGGGCGAAGGCCTGGATGCGGGGCGGGATCTCCAGGTAGGCCATCAGCCAGCCGAACATCATGCCGTTCATCACGCAGAACAGCGTCGGCCCGGTGAAGCGGGCGGCCTCCTTGATGGCGGCGTAGAGCCGGGACAGCGACAGGGACCGATACGCCAGGCCGGCCAGGAGGAGGCTGTACACGACCGCCACGCACGCCGCCTCCGTGGCGGTGAAGACGCCACCGATGATGCCCCCCAGGATGATCAGGGTCACGCCGAAGGGAGGCAGCCCGATCAACACCGCCCGCCCGACCTCCCGGAGCGGGAGGCGCTCCCCCTTGGGAAATCCGTGTCGGACTGCCATCACGTAGCAGTAGGCGATCTGGCTCAGGCCGATGAGGATCCCCGGGATCGCCCCGCCCAGGAACATGGCGCCGATGGAGACATTCCCCACCGCGCCGTACACCACCATGAAGATGCTGGGCGGGATGATGATCCCGATGGTGGACGCGGAGATGGTCACGGCGACCGAGAACTCGCGCGGGTAGCCCGCCTTCACCATCCCCGGGATCAGGATGGATCCCAGGCCCGCGACGTCGGCGACGGAGGAGCCGGACAGCCCGGCCATGAGCATGTTCGCCACCACGTTGACGATGGCCAGCGACCCCCGCATCCAGCCGAAGAGCGCCTGGGACATCCGGACCAGGCGGTCGGTGATCTCCCCGAAATTCATCAGGATCCCGGCCAGGAGGAAGAAGGGCACCGCCAGCAGCACGAAGCTGTTGATCCCCTGGTACATCTGCTGGACGAAGAGCGCCAGGGGAATCCCCGCCGACCACATCGTCAGGAGCGAGGCGAGACCCAGCGCGTAGGCGATGGGCACCCCGGCCACCAGCATGAGCGCGAAGCTTCCGAACAGGATCGCCAGCGGATCCATCAGGCCTCTTCCTTGGGTGGCGGCCCCACGAGCAGTGTCTCGAACAGGAAGACCAGCATGCTCAGGGCGCTGACGGGGAGCGCTGCATATACCCAGATCATCGAGACCCTCAATCCCGGCGACTGTTCTGCCAGGCCGCTGGCGGCCAGAGAGAACCCCTGCCAGCCGAGCACCAGGGTCAGCACTCCCATGAGCAGGACCGTGCCGACTTCAATGAACATCCGCGGCCTTCCGGGCAGGTACTCGATCAGGGCGGACATCCGGAAGTGGCCCTGGCGCCGGACGGCGACGCCGGCAGAGAGGAACGCCAGCCAGATGAAGGCAAACATGGCCAGCTCCTCTCCCCAGACCAGGGGAACCCGGAAGACGTAGCGGAGCAGTACCCCGCCGAACACCACCACGATCAGGCCGAGGGACAGGACCCGGATCGCCAGGTGCTCTGCCCGTTCCAGAACGTCCGCCACGGCGCGTAGGATCTTCGCCGCCCTCATGACCGGTCCCTCTCCTTCTCCTGCCCTTCGACGAAGCGGGCCGTGCGGTCCTGATAGTGCGGCGTTTGCTGGCAGACCCAGGACGTCAGGCTGTGATAGCGGGCCTCCAGCCCGAAGTCGCTGAGACGGCCGATCTGCAGGGCCATCTTGGCGTGCTCCACCGCCACCGGGTTGTGCCCGGCGATGGTCCGGGCTAGGTCGCAAGCTGCGCTCAGCACCTGGTCCGGGGGGACGACTCGGTTCACCAGGCCCCAGGCCATCGCCTCCTCGGCCGGCAAGCGACGGCCGGTCAGGACAAGTTCCTTGGCCCGCGTGGGACCGACCAGGAGCGGAAGCCGCTGGACGCCGCCCGACCCCGGGACGCTGCCCAGCGTGATCTCCGGCAGGCCGAACTGGGCGTCCGATCCGGCCACCCGCAGGTCACAGGCCATGGCCAGCTCGAACCCTCCCCCCAGGGCATAGCCCCGGAGGGCTGCGATGCTGGGACGGGGGAAGTAGGCCAACCGATTGGTGACCCGGTAGGTGAGGAGGATGAACTCCTGTCGGGCCTCCCCGTCCAGCGCGCGCATGTAGGTGAGGTCGGCCCCGGCGCTGAAGGCGCGCTCCCCCGCCCCCGTGACCACCAGCGCCCGGATGTCCCCGCGCGCCTCGAGGTCTTCCAGGGCGGCGTCCAGCGCCCGGTACGTGGCATCGTCCAGCGCATTCAGCACGGCCGGACGGTTGAGAGTGAGGATAGCCACCCCCTCGGTTACCTCCGCCAGGACCGCCTTTTCCGCGTCCGTCATGCGAGCCGTCCCTTGCTGAGGCTGGCCTTTCCCCCGTCCCGGCGGATGAAGACGGGGCAGGCCCACTCCTCGTCGTTCCGTTCGGGGAAGTCCTCGCGGAAGTGACTGCCGCGGGATTCGGTGCGCATGAGGGCCACGCGGGCCATCAACTCCCCCACCTCCAGCAGGTTCATGGTCTCGTGGAGTCCCACGAGATCCTTGGGCGTCCCCACGGCGATGGCCGGCAGGAGTTCCTCCCGGATGGCCTGCAGGCGGGCCAGGCAGGCCTCGAGGCCGGGCCCGGTCCGGATCACCAAGACATGGCGGCTCATCGCCGTCTTGATCTCGCGCTTCACCTCGGCCACCTTGTGGGTGCCGGGTCGCCCCAAGAGCGACACCACCTGCGCCGCGAAGTCCCGCCGGCGGCCCTCGGAGATCCGGGGCCGCTTCCCCGGCGCCGTCTGGCCGGCGTGGCGCCCGGCCCGGGCCCCGAACACCTGGCAGTTGAGGAGCATGTTGCCGCCCAGGCGGTCGGCCCCGTAGGGCCCGGCCGAGGCCTCGCCCGCCGCGTACAGGCCGGGCACCGTGCTCTGCGCATCGGCATCGATGCGAAGTCCTCCGTTGATGGCGTGCCCGAAGACCGCGATCTCCAGGGGACGGCTCATGACGTCAATCCCCTTCGACTTGAACCACTCCTTGGAGACCGGCCACATCGTCGCGATGTCACTGCCGGGCGGGATGCGGTCTGCCTCGTTCACCTGGCGCAGATCCAGGAAGACCCCGCCCCGCTCTGTGCCGCGACCGGCCTCGATCTCGCGCTTGGCCGCGATCTCCAGGAAGCGCGAGGGGTCCTGGATGCTGAAGGGATAGTGGCGGACCTTGGCCCGGAAGCAGGTCTCCTTCTCCAGCCCCGGCGGCAGGTAACGGTCCAGGCACTCCTCCCCCAGCCGGTTGGTGAACATGGGGGCCAGCAGCCAGAACCAGGCCATGATGATGTTCGTGAAGGGGTGGATCAGGCCGAAGCCGGCCTGCATGAACTCCAGGTTCGCCAGCTCGGCCCCCGCCCAGGAGCCCAGGGCGTAGCCGTCCCCGGTCACGTCGGGGGGCATCAGGCTGTACTCGAAGAGCTGGCCCGCGCCGCCCGTGCCCAGGATCGTGGCCCCCGCGACCACGGCATGCAGTGTCCCGTTCAGGTCCACGGCCAGGAGGCCCTGGCACCCCGCCTCCTCCCGGACCAGGTCGAGGACCACGGTGTTTTCCATGACCTCCACGCCGGCGGCGGCACAGGCGTCCTTGAGCGCCAGGACGATGGGCCGGCCGTGCCCGTAGATCTTGCGGTTGCGCGGGCGCGAGGCGAAATCCCCCATGGCGACGAGCACCTTGCCCTGGGCGTCCCGGATGAATTCCACCCCCCAGGATTCCAGGGCCGCCGCGGCTAAGTGCGCCTCCTCCGCCAGGATGCGGACGAGTGCTGGGTCGCCGCACCCGGCGCCGTTTCGGAGGATGTCCTCCACGTGGACGTCCGGGTTGTCGAGCGGGTCCCCCGCCCCGTCCGCCACGGCGAAGCCCGCCAGGGAGGCCACGCCGAACGAGGTCGCACCCGTCGCCCCCAACCGCCCCTTGGTCACCACCAGGACCCGGGCACCCGTGCGGCGCGCCTCCAGCGCCGCTCGCAGCGCCGCGCCGCCACCCCCCACCACCACCACGTCGGTCTCGTGTACCTGCACAGTCGTCACGCCACTCTCACTCCTTCTCTTCTCCTGCCCGCATGGCCGTCCAGGCCGGAGAGGCCCCATCTCCGACCCCGCGGATGGAAGGATCCCCCCCCATCCCGCAGGCTCATGCCGCGTCGTCCAAGACGGCGATCGCCCGAACGGGCGACCCGGTCGCCCCGCGGATCTTCAGCGGCAGGCAAAGGAACAGGAACCGGCGATTGATCAACTCCGGCGGGATGGCGAGATTCTCGGTGTTCAGCATCTTGCGATCCCTGCACACCATGTGCGCCGGATAGCGCGGAGGCACCTCGGATGGCGTGCGCCGGTCGATGCTCCAGGCCTCGGTGCCGATGTTGTTGACCCCCCGATCGGCCAGCCATTCCGCCGCCTGGCGGTCCAGGCCCGCGAACACCGAAACCTCGGCGGGGTCCGTCTTCCGTGAATGGCCGGTGTAGAGGAGGACGGCGTCGCCCGCCCGGATCTGCTGGCCGCTCTTCGCCAGCGCCGCTTCGAGGTCGGCCCGCGTGATGTACGCGCCCGGCGCGACGCCGGAGACGTCCAGGCAGATGGCCGAGCCATAGAAGCGCTCCAGGGGAATCTCGTGGATGGCTTCCGCGCCGGGCCGGGCATCGATGTGGGTGAATGCGTCCACGTGGGTCCCGCAGTGGTCCGACATGATCAGCCCCATGGTCATGAAGCTCCACTCCGTGGTCCGGAGCTGCGCCGCGGACTCCTCGTGCGTCACGTGGGTCCAGATGGCGGGGGGCATCTGGCTGCTTGGCACCGGGCGCCGGTGGTAGATCTCCTGCGACAGGTCAACGATCCGCACGGGTCTCCCTCGTGGTCAGCGGACACTCCTACGGCATCAGCGCGCGCGGCAGGGCCAGAACCAGGCCGGGCGCGAACACGCACAGGAACAGGACGATGATCAGCCCGAGGATCATGGGCCACCCCTCCGCGACGAACTCCGGGATGCTCACCCTGGCGATCGCGGAGGAGATGAACATCACGACGCCGAACGGCGGGGTGAGCAGCCCGATGGTCAGGTTCAGCACCATCACCACCCCGAAGTGGACCGGGTCGATCCCCAGCGACACGACGACGGGCACCAGGATGGGGGTCAGCACGATCAGCATCGCCAGGGCATCCAGGATGCAGCCCAGGACCAGCAGGATGAGGTTGATCAGCACCAGCATCACCAACGGGCTGGAAGTCACCGAGAGCAGGAATCGCGAGAGTTGCTCCCCCATCCGCTCCAGGCCCAGGATCCAGGCGAAGATATTCGCCGCGCCCACGATGAACATCACGGCGCCCAGCGTGTACACGGTGGATCGGAGGGCCGCCATGATTCCCGGGAGGGACAGCCGCCGGGTGATGAGGGTCCCGACCACGAGAATCGCAGCCACCCCGAGAACACCCGCCTCCGTGGGCGTGACGACGCCCCCCACGATCCCCCCGATGATGATCACCGGGATGAGCAGCGGGAACGCGGCCGCACGCAGGCGACGCAGGAATCCCAGGACGCTGATGCGCTCCTTCATCGCCCCATACCCGCGCCGGCGTGCCACCGCGTAGGCGTAGATCATCAGGCTGACCCCCATCAGGACGCCCGGCACCGCTCCACCCAGGAACAGCCGCCCGACCGACACGTTCCCCAGCGCCCCGAAAATCACCATGAAGATGCTCGGGGGAATGATCGGCCCGATGGCGCCCGCGCTGGCGCTGAGGGCAGCCGCGAAGGGGCGCGGATATCCCGCCTGCTCCATGGCCGGCACGAAGACCGAGGTCAGGGCCGCGCTGTCGGCCGAGGCGGAGCCGGAGATGCCCGCCATGAGCATCCCGGTCACGACGTTCACGTGCGCCAGCCCCCCGCGGATCCGCCCCACGATGGCCGCCGAGAGGTCGGCCAGGGCATCGGTGATCCCGGCGTGATTCATCAGGTCGCCCGCCAGGATGAAGAACGGCACCGCCAGCAGGGGGAACGAGTCCAGCCCGGTGACAACCTTGAGCGCCAGCGTCGTCCATTCCGCTCGCCCGCCGGCGGCCACGTACACGATCGCGCTGAGGAGCATCGCGATAGCGATCGTCCCACCGAGCGCAACGAGTCCGAGGAACGATCCGATGAGGAGGGGGATCATGCCGGTTTCTCACTCCGTCCCCTCGGGCTCACGCCGACCTCCCGGACTTGCCCCCCGGGCGCACCATCTCCAGCGTCTGGGCAACCAGGAAGAGGATCATGACCCCGGTCGCAACTGGCAGGCTGAGGTAGATCCAGTTCATCGGCAGGTCCATGGCGGGAGAGGTCTGGATCCGCATGATGTCCGCGACCCGGACCCCCTGCACGAACACCACCGCCAGGACGCCGATCGCGAGGAGGTTCATCAAGATGGAGATCGCCCGGCGTGGGCCCGTGGGCAGCAGGTCCACGAGGACGGCGACGCAGAAGTGGGCGCCCCGGTATACCACCACCGCGGCCGAGACGAGTGACGCCCAGATCAGGAGAAATCGCGCCAGTTCCTCCGTCCAGCCGATTCCCGTCTGCAGCAGGTACCGGTCGAGCACGCCCAGGAAGGTGACGGCACAGAGGATCGCCAGCAAGATCATCGCCACCACTTCCAACCCAAGGTTGATCGCCGCGCTCACCCGTTTCATCCGCCTGCCCTCGGCGTGTGCCGACCACTGCCCGGATTCCGCCCCGTCCCCGGCTACTGGTACTGCTCGCCCAGCTTCAGGATGCCTTCGATAATGTCCTTGCCGAACTTCTCGTAGTACTGGGGGTAGATCTTTGCCACGGCCTGCCGGAAACCGGCCAGGTCCGGTTTGATGATCTCGGACGACTTGGCCCAGTCCCGAAGCGCGGTCTCGTACAGTTTCGGCTCCTCGACGTCCGCAAACTTGGCGGCGGACTTCGCCGAATCCACCACGATCTTCCGCTGCTCGGGCGTCAGGCCATCGTGCCACCGCTTGCTGGCGTAGATGCCCGCGATGCTGTGGAATGTGTTGGTCAACGAGAGGTACTTGGAGACCTCGGGCAGCTTGGAGTCGCGTCCATCCGACACCGTCGTGTCCACCGCGCCCACCGTCCCCTGGCTCATGGCAAGGTAAGTCTCGCCCCAGGCGATGGGCACCGGTGCAGCCCCCTCGGACTGGTAGGTACCCAGCATGACCGGGTCGTTCATGATCCGGACCTTCAGCCCGGACATGTCAGTGACCTGCCGGACGGGTTTGTTGGTCGCGAGCACCCGGGGCGAATAGGCGAACCATCCGAGGATGGCGATGCCCTTGGCCGCGCCTCGCTGTTCCAGCGTCTTCCCGACCTCGGAATCGCGCAGCGTCTTGTTGATGTGCTCCCGACCCTTGAAGATGTAGGGAAGCGAGAGCGCCCCCACGGCCGGCACATAGGCCGTCAGGAGCGACTTCTCCAGGACCACCACGTGGTTGGAGCCAAGGACCAGCCCCTCCATCACTTCCTTGCCGGTCCCCAGGCTCCCCTTGTACAGCTCGACCTTCAGCTTGCCGCCGGAGGCCTTTTCGACCTCCGCCTTGAACTGATCCAGAACCTTGTTATTCAGCCCGTCGACCGAGGTGATTTCGCTTACGGCCTTAATGGTGACGCTCGATCCGGCCGGAGTCGCCGCAGAGGTGTTGTCGGGGTTACCCCCGACGATCCCGCCAAGAATGATGATCGAGGCAAGCACGACCAGCCAGCGCGTACGCATTTCCCGCCCCTCCCTTTCCTCTGAATATTTTGTGGCGCTCTTGACCACCTCGAAGTTGGCCGTCACGAGATTCATCTCTACGCCTAGGGCACGTTTCTCCTGTGTTGGCCCCGCGAGGTGTTACGCGGCCCCCGCGGACCGGAGGCGCTGCGCCGCCCGCGCCACGGCGGCCTTGGCCGGATCGTTCTTGATGATGACCGACTGCACCATCTCGATCAGGTGCGGCCCGTCAAAGAGCTGTATGGCGTTCAGGCTCAATCCCCCGTCCTCCATGTGCACCGGCATGGAAGTGGACTTCGCCATGATCTCCAGGAACTTCTGCTGGACCGGGAGGTTGGCCTTGATCAGTGGATGGTTGAAGTACTTATCCGACTTGGCGACGTCGGCCAGCACGGGTGCCATGTGACCGGGAACGGTATGGAGGTACCGGATGTACCGGTCGGTCTCCATGCTCCAGCGGATGAACTTCTTGCCCTCCTCTACTGCCCGGCTCCCCTTCATGAAGCTGTACCCCTTGGTGAGCAGGTAGGCCGACCGGACGCCGTGCGGGCCGCGCGGGGTCTCGGTCACCCGCGTCACCTCGGGCGAGAGCAGCTTGGGCGCGTGCCGCTCCAACTGAGTCATGAGCCGCGGGGCGTAGTCGGAGTGGGCGTTCTGTTCCGTGTAATAGCTCTGCATTACCTCCAGCCAGGTGTACTGCGCGATGCCGGGGGGGCCGTACTTGGTGGCCTCCTTCCAGAAGTCCAGGGTCTCGGCGATCCGTTCCAGGTTGGGACTCTTGTCCATCACCAGATTGCCGTTCCGGTCGAAGAATCGGGCCCCGTTGCTCCAGGCGTACGGCATGAAGATCCAGGTGGTGTAGCGCGAGGTCCCCATGGGGAGATTCACGCCGTATCGGCCCTTCCCCGTGTCCGTCAGGGCCTTGCCGATCCGGAGGTAGTCGTCCCACGTCTCCATGGGGGCCAGCTTCTTTTCACGATACCAGTCGGCCCGATAGTAGGTCGCTTCCGACTGGAGGGTGGCCGGGACCCCCCAATCCTCATTGCCGAGGCGAACCGCTTTGAGCGTGCCCGGGATGAACCGCTCGCGCCCGATGCCATTCACCACATCGGCAGCCGGGAGGAGCAGCCCTTCCTTGGCGAACTTCGCCATCTGGAGATCTTCGATGTAGACCACCTCCGGCGGGTTCTTCGCCGCGAGCGCCGACATGAGCTTGGGGAACATGTCTCCCCAGGACAGGAACTCGGGCTCGATCTTGATGCCGGGATTCGTCTGTTCGTATTCCGCGATCAGCTCCTTGAGCACCCGGACCGAGTTCGGATCGGTTTCCGTTGTCAGGACGCGGATGGTCTTTGTCTGCGCGGGGACCCGCCGGACGAAGGGACCGAATGCGCTCCCCACGACGGCCCCGGCCGTTGCGCTCCCGGTGACCTGGATGAATCTTCGACGGCTCATAGCGTGCTTCATGACCATTCCCTCCCTTTCCGACTGCAACCCTGGCATTGACCGGACCCCTGCCATCCGGCAGCTACCGGCGAACCCACGTCTCCGAGAAGGCCAGGAAGGCCGTGCTGCTCGCCTTGCCGGCGACATCGCGGGGGAAGGGCCGGCCGGCCACTCCCCCACCATTGATCGAGACCCGCGCGCCGGAGGCATTGACGAAGAGCGAGAACATCTCATGCTGCCCCGTGGCGGACTTGTCCTTGGGCATCTCCACCATGAACACGTCCCCGAGGGGCTCCCAGGTCAGGCGGATTTCCCCTCGCTCGCTGCTGAAACGCTCGGTGTAGGTCGCCCGGGCGTCACCCGCGGCAACGAAATTGTTTCCCTTCTCGAACCGGCAGCTTGCCAGGGCCGGGACCCCCTTGAACACACCGAAGTGGGCCACGAAGTGGTCCTTCAGATAGCGCGCCAATGGCTCGTTGTCGGTAACGCAGAGATTCGGCTTCCCGGGCGTCTTCCCATCGCCGTGGGGATCCTGGAAGATGAAGGCCGCGTGGCCCCGTCCGTGGGGCGAGAGAACCACCCGGAAGAAGCTGATGAGGGTGACAAAGGGGCCCTCCGCGGATTCCTTGAGATACATCCCGGGATTCTCGCCGGACCAATCAATCGTTCCGGGGTTGATCGGAATGCGTTCCATGTCTGATCTCTCTCCGCCTGCTGGGTTCATGGCCGCTGGGTGACTGGCGCCTCACAGTTCGTAGAGCTTGAGCGGGGCCCTCGACAGGCTCCGGTGGCCGGTGCGTGTCACGACGACGGTGTCCTCGGCATGGAAGGCGCCCAGCCCCAGTTCGTAGTGAGTCGGTTCCAGGTTCAGGACCATCCCCTCTTCCAACGGGCGATCCTCCATCGCATTGATGGCGAGGCCGTCGTAACACCACATCCCGATGGCGTGGCCGATGTACGTGGTGTTGAAGTACGGGATCCCCGCCTTCCGGACCGTCTCGATGGCCAGGTGGAAGAGCTCGGCCGGCCGGGCCCCGGGCCGGATCGCGGCCTTGACCTCGTCCAGACCGGTCTGGACCGCCGCGTAGTAGCGGCGGATTTTCTCCGACGGCCTGCCGATGATCGCGGTGCGGCCGAGGTCCGCGAAGTAGTAGTTGTACAGGCAGTTGAAGTCGAGCTTCACGACATCGCCCTTGCGAGGCCTGGTGGCCGCCGGGGGTTTCGTGGGCACGGCGGAGCGCGTGCCGTACCCGACGTTGGCGAAGTGTGGGGTCCCGCCCCCGCGCCAGACTGCTTGCCGATAGGCACTCGCGGCTTCCCGCTCGGTCCCCCCGCGGCGGATCCGGGCGAGACACGCCTTCAGGCCCATCTCGTTCACGGCCGCCCCCTCTGCCATGATCCGGAGTTCCAGCCGGGTCTTGACCAGACGGACCTTGCTGATGAGCGAGGCCGCGGGCTGAAGCGTGGCACCCGTCAGGCCCTCGATCATTTCGTCCCATCCGCGGGGCTGCGGGAGCCCCGACTCATCCACCCCGATCCGCCCCTTGAGGAGGCCCCGCATCTCGAGGCCGGCGCGCAGGGCCTGGACGGGCTTGGCCGGCAGGTCCACACCCTTGGACGCCTGATAGATCAGCCGTTCCTCGGTGGTCATGGCGCTCGGCTTCACGCTGTCCGGGAGGCACACGAACGGCTTCGAGTACACCTCGACCTCCCGGATCCAGCACTTCTCCTGATGGTGGACCGGCAGGCTGGCAGCCCGCAGGACCAGGAACGGCGGAATGGCGGGGTCGGCCGGGAGGACCGCAAACACCGTCGGTGTCAGCGTGCATTCGTGCATCTGGGGGTAATCGCTGAAGTACGTGACATTCCGCAGGTGGGTCGCCACCAGCGCGTCGAGCCCGGCCTCCTTCATGATCGCGTGCGCCCGGTCCCGGTTCAGATACATACAGCGCTCTCCTCTGCCGTGGGGAGCCGAGGACTACTCCTTCACGGCGCCCGCCCCGAACCCTTGCACCAGAAACTGTTGCACCGCGCCGAAAAACACGATCACCGGCAGGGTGACCACGACACCGGCCGCATTGATGAGTCCCCACTCCACCGCCATCGGGCCGATGAAGGTCGAAACGCCGAGCGACAGCGTCTTCTTCCCCTCGGAGGTCAGCAGGATCAAGGCGTACAGGTAGTCGTTCCAGGAGACCAGGAACGACAGCACGCCGATGGCGATGATCCCCGGCAGGGACATCGGGATCACGACCCACGCAAAGGCCCCCATCCGGGACGCCCCGTCGATCATGGCCGCCTCCTCCAGGGCCATGGGGACACTCTTCATGTAGCCCCACATGAGCCAGAGACAGAACGGCAGGGCGAAAGAGATGTGCGCCAGGGCCAGGCTGAGCAGGCTGTCCGCCATCCCCAGCCGAGTGATGACCACGAAGAGAGGGATGGCCAGCAGGATGGGCGGGAACATGTAGGCCAGCAGGGTGAAGGTCGCCAGGATCTGGCGCCCCCGGTACTGGAACCGCGTCAGGCTGTAGGCCCCCAGCGTGGCCACCGCCACGGTGATGCCGGCCGTCAGGCACGCCGCCAGGGTGCTGTTCCAGATGTAGATGGGGAAGTTGGTGAGGGCCAGCAGATCGCGGAAGTGCCGCAGCGTGGGATGGCGCGGGAGCCAGGAGGGCGGGATGGTGACCAGCTCGTCCAGCGGTTTCAGGGCGCTCAGGAACATCCAGAGGATCGGGAAGACGATCGGCAGGAGCGAGCCGACCACCAATCCGTAGAATCCCACGCGGGCGATCCGCCGTCGCGCCAGGCAAGACCGCCAGCCGACCGGCAGGGCCAGCGCGGGCGCGGGGGTGGTCGCGACCGGCCTCATAGCTCCGCCTCCACCGGGCGGTGCATCTTGAGGTACACGGCCGAGGCGGCCGCCAGGATCAGGAAGCCCAGGACCGCCACGGCGGCGGCCTGCCCCATGCGGAAGTTCACGAAGAGCTCGGTATAGGCGAGGATCGGGAGGTGCTGCGTGGAGCGCAGCGGCCCCCCCCGGGTCAAAAGGTAGATGACCTCGAACTTCTGGAACATCCAGATGCCGCGCAGCAGGATCACCACCGCGAGGATGGTCTTGAGGTGCGGGAGGGTGATGAACCAGAACTGCTGGGGCGCCGATGCCCCGTCGATCCGCGCGGCCTCGTACTGCTCCTCCGGGATCGTGGTCAGGCGGGCCAGCAGGGTGACCACCACGAAGGGGAAGAATTGCCAGACGTTGACCAGGACCACGGAGACCATGGCCATCCCCGGCGTGCCGAACCAGATGATCGGCGCCTGGATCAGGCCGAGCGCCTTCAGGAGGTAGTTCACGATCCCGTAGCTGTCATTGAGCAGCCACCGCCAGATGAGGACCGCGACGATGGTCGGGACGATGAAGGGGAACAGCGCCAGGGCCCTCGCCACGCCCCGGCCGCGGAAAGGTTGGTGCAGCAGCAAGGCCACGGCCATTCCCACCACCACCTGCAGGGCGACCGTGGCCGCGGTGAACACGAGGCCCACCCGGAGGGAGTCCCAAAACTCTTCCCCCTGGAGCAGGCGTTGGAAATTGGCCATCCCGACGAAGGTGGTCGCCTGGCGGAACGGATCGCTCTGGTTCAGGCTCAGCCAGCCGGCGTAGAGGACCGGGAAGACGACAAACCCGGCCATCAGGACCAAGGTCGGCGTGAGGAGCAGGAGGCCGAGGCGGTTCTCGCGGGTTCCCATGGATCCCTGCAGGCCGGGGAGGCCGCGGTGGCTCTGTCCCCGGAAGGGTAAGGAGTATCGGAGGGGGATGTCCCGTCGTTCAAGAGCCGCCACCTCTCCCCTCCCAACGGGGCAGCGGGCTTTTTCCAGGGAACCGAGGGGTCAGGCTGGCGGGGTCGATGATTCACGAGAAGATGGCATGGATCATCACCCGGTCACGAGCCGATGACGTCCTACTCCCCCACGGCGACCTTGAGGCCGTAGGACCGCAGGAGCTTCCCGGCAATGATGAGTCGCTGGATGTCCGAGGTCCCATCCAGAATCCGGTAGGCGCGGACGTCGCGATAGAAGCGCTCGACGGGCGTCGGCTTCATGAAGCCCATGGCCCCGTGAATCTGGACCCCCATATCGGCGATCTGTCCGGCCGCCTCGGAGCTGAACAGCTTGGCCATGGACGCCTCCTGGACGGCCTCCTCCCCCTGGTCGATCTTGCGGGCGGTCTGGTACAGCATCAGGCGCCCGGCGTGCACCAGCGTGGCCATGTCCGCGAGCTTGAGCCGGACGGCCTGAAACGCCCCGATCGGCTTCCCGAATTGTTCGCGGGTGACGGCGTATTGAAGACTCAGCTCCAGGATCCGCTGGGATGCCCCGACCGCCCGCGCGGCCGCCCAGAGGCGCGCCCGATCCAGGATCTTCCGCATCACGTCGAACCCCCCGCCCACTGCCCCCACCACGTTGGCCGCGGGGACCTCGCAATCCTGGAAGACCACCTCCGCGCTCTCGGAGCCCCGCAGCCCCATCTCGTCGTCCTTGGACCCGACGCTGAAGCCGGGGAACTCCCGCTCCACAATGAAGACCGTGATCCCGCCCTTGGCCTTCCGGGCCGGATCGGTGACGGCCGTCACGATGAAGGTGCCGGCGATGGCCGCGCGGCTGATGTACAGCTTGCTCCCGTTCAGGACGTACCGATCCCCCTTGCGCACGGCGCTCGTTCGGATCCCCGTGGCATCCGATCCCGCCGTCGGCTCGGTGAGACAGAAGCTGGCCAGGCGCTCCCCACGGGCCAGGGGTGGCAGGTACTTCTGCTTTTGCTCCTCGTTCCCCGCCAGCGCGATGGTCGCCGCTGGGGCGGTCGGGCAGATCACCATGCTGACCGCGCCGTTCGTGCGGGACAGCTCCTCCAGCGCCACCACCGACCCCAGTTCGCCGAATCCGGTCCCGCCATATTCGGGCGGGATGGACAGGCCGAACAGGCCCATCTCCGCCGCCTTCTTCAAGAGGATCGACGGAATCCGGGCGTCACGCTCGATCTGCTCTGCCAGGGGCTCCGCCTCCTTCTCGACGAAGGCGCGGACGGTCTTCCGCAGGAGTTCAATCTCTTCCGGCAGGGGAAACATCATGGCTGTCACCGGCCCCGTTTCGACGCAGACCCCCGGAGTTGCGTCTGGGTGAGAAACTTGATGATCTCCTCGCCGCCCGCGAGGATGTGATCCCGCCACAGGCGTTCCGCCAGTTCCGCATTCCGCTCTTCCAACGCCGCCAGGATGGCCGCATGCTCCGCGTTCCGCCGCTCCATGTGGCCGGGCACGTTGGGCGCCCCGGTCCGTCGACGGATTCCGCGGTGCCACAGGTCGAAGAGCAGGCGTTCGAGCTGCTCGTTCCGGCTCGCCCGGAAGATCAGGTGATGCCACTGCTCGTTGGTGACCAGCCAACGCTTGGCGTCCTTCGCCCTGGTATACCGGGCCATGTCTCGGAGATACTGGCGCATCTTGCGGAGGTCGGATTCCGTCAGGTGGCGACAGGCCAGATGGGCTGCCAGGCCTTCCAGCCGGCTGCGGGTGGCGAAGAGTTCCTCCAGCTCCGCCACCGAGACACTGGAGACCCGGACGCCCCGCTGGGGGGCGATGACGACCAGGCCTTCTGCCTCCAGGCGGGTCAGCGCCGCCCGGACCGGCATAGAGCTGATGTGCATGGCCCTGGCGATCTGCCCTGTGGAGATCAGCTCGTCGGGCCGGAGCCGGCCGTGGATGATGCCGTCTCGCAGCCGCTGGTAGGCGAGTTCGGCCAGTGTCTTGCGGGGGCCCAGGGGCCGCACGGATTTGCGGGGCATTCTTATCTCCAGGGCGGGGAGGGGGGACGAGGTCTACTGTGATCTTAGATCTTAGATTCCTCCCTCTATCAAAGGCGGCAAACGCGTGTCAAGCGTTTTCTTGGCGCTCCGGCAACGTCTGACAAGCTGCGGAGACGTCTTTCGAGAGCTAACTCGTTGAATCCGTGGTCCGGCCCACCAGGGGACAGGGAATGCAAAAATCTATCCTCCCCCCGGACGCCTCACACACACGTTCCGTGCGTATAAGGGATCGGAGGGGCCGTGCGGGGAAGCGGTGAGGCGAATGGTTGATGGTACCGACACACGGCCCCTGCGCCATCTCCCCTCACCCCCCGACCACCCCTCGCTCAGTCGCTCGGGCGGCGAACTCAACGTCTGCCCCGGCGAACAAATTTTCTGGGTGGACGGCAGCGCCATCTTTTCCAGCTTGACACCCCACGGGGCCACGGATATAGTGCGTATAGAAATTGAAAGTCATTTTCAATTAGGACCGACGATGGCCGAATCCGACCCCCGCTTCCAACGCTTTGCCGACTTCCTGGCGCGCTCGGGCCTCAAGACCACCCGGCAGCGCGAGCGGATCGTGCGCGCGTTCTTCGCCGCCGGCCGGCACCTCAGCGCAGAGGAACTGTACAACCGCATCCAGACCCAGGATCCCGGCATCGGCCTGGTAACGGTGTACCGGACCCTGAAGCTGCTGCGGCAGGCCGGACTGGCGACGGAACGCCAGTTTGGCGAAGCCTATACCCGCTTCGACCCCAATCCGGCCGACTGGCCCCATGATCACCTGATCTGCAAACGCTGCGGCAAGATCCAGGAGTTCGAGGATGCCGGACTCCACTCCCTGCGGGAGAAGATCGCTCGCAGCCTGGGCTTTACCGTGACCGAACACAAGCTGGAACTCTATGGCTTCTGCCGCGACTGCGCGCGCCTGGGGAAGGGCCGGGCGGCGCGTACCGCTTGACCCTGAAGGAGATCCCGAATGCACCTCCCCCACCCCGCTCCACCGACTGACGAGGTCCTGGAAGACTGCCTGCAGGCCATCCACCGGCTGGAAGGCCAGGGCGGCGCCGCCAACCTGCGGGAGGTTGCCGCCTTCGCCCGCATCACCCCAGCCACCGCGAGTGAGGCTTTGCGGGACCTCCAGGACCGCGGCCTCGTGCTGAACGGCCAGCCGGGCAGCGTCACCCTGACCAGCGAGGGCCGGCGACAGGCGGCGGGCGTCCTGCGTCGCCACCGCCTGTCCGAGCGGCTCTTCGCCGACGTCCTCGGGTTGCCCTGGGACCGGGTGCACGATGAGGCCATGCGGCTTGAACACGCGCTGACGCCGGAGGCCGAGGCGCGGCTCGCCACCCTCCTGAATCACCCGGAGACCTGCCCGCACGGCGGTCCGATCCCGGCCCCTGACGGCAGCCTGACCGTGCCGCCGACCCGGCCGCTGGACGGGGTGCCGGCCGGAACCCGTGTGTGGATCCAGCAGATCATCGAGGAAGAGGCAACGCTTCTCCGGTACCTGGCCAGCCTCGGGCTGCTCCCGCGCACGGAACTCCGGGTGGAAGAGGTCGCCCCGTTCGGCGGGCCGCTCCTGGTGCGGGTGGGGGACGCGCGCTACGCCCTGGGGCGCGAGGTGGCCGCCAAGATCCTGATCCGGCTCTCATCCGAACAGGGGGACTGATCCATGCCCATGAGCTGCCACGGGGCCCTGCAGGAACTGCGAGGCGATGTCCAGCTCTCCATCGCCCTGGCCGGGAACCCCAACGTCGGCAAGTCCAGCATCTTCAACCGCCTCACCGGCATGGGCGTCGTCACGGCGAACTACCCGGGAAAGACGGTGGAGGTTCAACTGGCGGAGACCCGGTTCGGCGATCGCGTCATCGGGATCATTGACCTTCCTGGGACGTACGCACTGGGTGGCATCTCGGAGGATCAGTGGGTCGCCCGCCAGGCCCTCCTGGACGGCAAGCCGGATGCCATCATCCTGGTCCTGGACGCCACCAATCTGGCGCGCAACCTGTACCTCGGGCTCCAGATCCTGGACATGGGCCTACCCATGGTCGTGGCCCTGAACGTCGTGGACCAGGCCAAGGCCCGCGGTATCCAGGTGGACGTAGAGCGGCTCGCAGAGATCCTCGGTAGCCCAGTCGTCCCGACGGTCGCCACGCGCGGCACCGGCCTGGATGTCCTGATGGCCCGGGCGGTGGATCGTGCGACGCATCCCGCGCCGCTGCCGCCGCGGCTGCGCTACAGCGTGGACGTGGAAGGAGCCATTGACAAGCTCGAAAAGCGGCTGGCCGCTCGTGCCGACCGGCCCCACGGGCTCTCGCCCCGGGCCGTCGCCACCCTGCTCTTGGAGGGCGACCCCGAGGTGGGCGCCTGGCTGGCCGGCATGGACGAAGCGGATGACCTTGTCCACCTGCGGGACGAGATGCTCGCGGTCCTGCGGGATCTTCGCGGCGAGGACGCGGCGCTCCTCCTCTCCCGGGAGCGGCATGGTCTCGCCGGGCTGATCGCGGCCGAGGTGGAACGGCGCGAGGCCCGCCGACCGCTCGTCGCCGACCGCCTCTGGCGGCTCACCACGGCGCCCCTCACCGGCCTTCCCCTGCTCGGCCTGGTGCTGGCGGGAATCTTCGGCTTCCTCTTCTACGTCGGCGATTGGCTCTCCACCGGGTTCAGCGCCTTGTGGACCGCCTACGCCTCGCCGGTCATCCAGTGGCCATTCCGTGCCCTGCTCGGGGACGGGATGCTGTCCCGGACGTTGCTCTGGGGTTTCGACGCCGGGATCAATGCGGCCCTGGCCGTCGGCATCCCCTACGTCCTCACGTTCTACATCCTGCTGGCCCTCCTGGAGGACACGGGATACCTGAACGCCGTGGCCTTCCTGACCGACCAGGTCATGCACAAGATGGGGCTGCACGGACGGGCGGTCATCCCGCTGGTGGCGGGCGCCGGCTGCAACGTGCCGGCCATCATGGGCACCCGCGTCCTGGGCAGCATGCGCGAGCGCGTCATCGCCAGCACCTTGATTGTCCTCACCCCGTGCAGCGCCCGGACGGCGGTGATCCTGGGCGCCGTGTCCCTGACCGCGGGCTGGAAAGCCGCCCTGGCGATCTATGCCGTCACCTGCGCCCTGGCCCTGGTCACCGGCATCGGGATGCACAAGCTGCTTCCGGGACGGGGGACGGGGCTCGTGATGGAGATGTTCCCGTTCCGGCGGCCCGGGTTGTTGCCCATCCTCAAGAAGACCTGGTACCGGTTCCACCACTTCGTTGTCGTGGCCACGCCCATCGTGCTGGGCGGCAGTATCGTCCTCGGCGGGTTGTACGAGACGGGCCTCCTGTGGAAGCTGGCCGTCCCGCTCCGCCCCATCATGGAGGGTTGGCTGGGCATCCCCGCCGTGGCCGGCCTGACCCTGATCGTGGCGATCCTGCGGAAGGAGCTGGCCCTGCAACTCCTGATCACCCTGGCCATGGTCCAGTATGGCCCGCAGGCGAGCAACTTGCTGACCTTCATGCGCCCCGACCAGATCGTGGTATACGCCCTGGTCAATACCATCTACGTCCCCTGCGTGGCCACCGTCGCGATCCTGGGCCGCGAACTGGGGTGGAAGCGTGCGCTGCTGATCTCTGCGTTCACCGTGGGCCTGGCGCTCCTGGTCGGCGGCGCCGCCCGGGGGCTGATGAATTTCTTCGGCGTATGAAGTTGCGCAATTGGTAGAGGATGCGACCCAGAGAAAGCCGATCCGGTCGCTGCAGATAAGGAGCATCCCATGATCCGTGTCCAGAGTCTCCGTTGCCAATCCGCGCTGCGTGTTCTCGCAGTTGCTGCCATCTTCCTGGTCGCCTTTGCCGAGGGAGCCTTCGCGCGCGAGCTGGTGGTGTATTCCGGCCGGAAAGAGGAGCTGATCCGACCGGCCATCCAGGCGGCCGAGAAGGCGCTGAACGTGAAGGTCACCCTCTTCACCGCCGGGGCGGGCGAACTGGCCCGGCGCATTGAGCTTGAGAAGGCCAGCCCCAGGGGAGACGTCTTCATCGGGACGACCGCCGGCTTCGCCGAGTTGATGCGGGAGAAGGGCCTGCTGGACACGTTCACCTCGCCCCTCCTGAAGGAGATTCCGGCCGAGTTCCGCTCGCCCGACAATAGTTGGGTCCCCATCACCGCCCGGGTGCGGGTGCTGATGTACAACTCGAACCTCGTCAAGCCGCAGGAGGCCCCCAGGTCCTACTTCGAGCTCACCGACCCAAAATGGAAGGGCAAGATCGCCATCGCGTCCATGGGCGAGCGAACCACGGTGGGCTGGCTGGCGGCCATCCTGGCCGTGAAGGGAGAGGAGTTCACGAAGAA